>Ga0207647_10000138_pt1 | contig 57656 bp, 49 predicted proteins | sample KBSCornC2_FD_184295 | JGI IMG/M metagenome (GOLD analysis project Ga0207647, IMG submission 184295) | Corn rhizosphere microbial communities from Kellogg Biological Station, Michigan, USA - C2 (SPAdes) (version 2) | ecosystem: Host-associated > Plants > Roots > Rhizosphere ... | reverse complement strand
GCCCGGCGATCCGGCGGTCGTCCTCGCCGGTGAGGACCGCGATCCCAACGTCGTCGCCTACCTCCAGCAGAAGCTGCCCCTCGACCAGCCGCTGCCCACGCTTGCATTGGCGCGGCCTGTGCGTGTCGACGAAGACGAGCCGCAGCGGTTCCTCGACGGCGTTCGCCGTATCCACGAGCACTTGCATGCCGGCGATACCTTTCAGGTGAACCTGTCGCGCCGGTGGTGCGCCCATTTTGCCGAGGCGCCATCCGCCGCCGCGCTCATGTACGCCCTGCGCGCTGCGAACCCGGCGCCGTTTGCGGGTCTGATCCAGCAGCCCGGCTGGGCTATCGTCAGCTCGTCACCCGAGCGGCTCGTCGAGGCGCGCGATGGCGTGCTGCAAACGCGGCCCATCGCCGGCACGCGGCCGCGCGTGCCCGGTGACGATGATGCCGAGCGCATACGCGAACTTACGACTCACCCGAAAGAGCGGGCCGAGCACGTCATGCTGATCGATCTCGAACGCAACGACCTGGGGCGCGTTTGCGTACCGGGGAGCGTCAAGGTGGATGAGCTGATGGTGGTGGAGAGCTACGCGCACGTGCATCACATTGTTTCGAATGTGCGGGGCCGCGCGCGCGAGGGCATCACGCCGGGCCAGGTAGTGGCCGCCACGTTCCCCGGGGGCACCATCACCGGTTGCCCGAAAGTGCGCTGCATGCAGATCATCGGCGATATCGAGCAGGAGCCACGCGGCGCCTACACCGGGGCGCTCGGCTACGTGGACGATAGTGGCGATATGGATCTGAACATCCTTATCCGTACCTTGCTTGCCGAGGGTACGGACGTGTCATTGCGCGCGGGCGCAGGCATCGTGACGGATTCGGTGCCCGAGAAAGAGCTGGATGAAACCCGCGCCAAGGCGCGCGGCCTTTTGCGGATTTTTGGCGCGGCATGACGACCCGTCTGTCGGTGGATTTCCGTGACGCCGCTGTCATCTCCGCGGCAGACAGGGGCTTCACTTACGGCGATGGCTTGTTTGAAACGCTGCGTGTCGTCGGGGGCGTCACGCCACTCTGGCAACGGCATGCCGAGAGGCTTGTAGCCGGTTGCGAGCGACTGCGTATGCCGGGGCCTGATATCGCGGCGGTTCACGCCGAGCTGATGCGCCTTTGCGAAGGGTTGGATGATGCCGTCGTGCGCATCAGCTACAGCCGTGGCGTGGGGGAGCGGGGCTACGTGATGCCATCCGCACCGCGGCCTACATTGGTGGTTGCGGCATCGCCGCTGGCCCTCGCGCCCGAGGCCTCGCGCGACGGTATCGCCGTGCGCCTGTGCGATATGCGGCTCGCCATCCAGCCTGCGCTTGCAGGCCTGAAGCACCTCAATCGCCTTGAGCAGGTGCTGGCGCGGGCGGAATGGTCGGATCCCACGGTAGCCGAAGGCCTGCTTCTCGACATGGAAGGGGGGCTTGTCTGTGCCACCGCGGCGAATCTCTTCGTGGTCAGGCATGGTGAACTGGTCACGCCGCCGGTTGATCGCTGCGGCGTGGCGGGCGTGGCCCGCGCGGAAATCCTTGCGAGCCACCACGTGAACGTGTCCCGCATCAGCGTTTCTCAACTGCTCGAAGCTGACGAGGTCTTCCTCACGTCGGCCGTTCGGGGCATTCTCCCTGTCCGGGCCTTCGGGGCTCGTACATGGCAGCCTGGCCCCGTCACGCGTGCCCTCCAGGTGCATTGGGCGGCCCTGGGCCTGCCTTTACCGTACCGTGCCAAGGATAGTGATCGATGAAAGTGCGTGGCGTCGCCCTCTGGCGCGCGATTCTGTTGCTGATTCTGCTCGCTGCGATCGCTGGCGGTGCGTGGTTATGGCTCGACTGGGCACGCTTCGCGCGTACGCCGCTCACTATCCCGGCCACCGGCCAGAGCATCGACGTAGCGCGTGGCTCATCGTTCAAGGACATCGTGCGCGACCTGCGCGATCGTGGCGTTACAAAGGCATCGCCGCTGTACTGGCGCGTGCTCTCCATGGAAATGCACGCGTCAGGCCGGCTGCACGCCGGCGAGTTCGCATTGCGTCCTGGCATGACCCCGCGCGATCTCATTGGCGACATGGCCGCGGGCAAGGTCATGCAGCGCAATTTCACCATCGTGGATGGCTGGACGTTCGCTGACCTGCGCCGTGCGCTTGGGGCTGTGGATACGATCACGCACGATACGGCGGGCGTGGACGATGCCGCGATCATGAAGCAGGTCGGCGCCGAGGGTGAGCAGCCTGAAGGGCGCTTCCTGCCGGAGACCTATGCCTATGTGAAAGGCGATACCGACAGCAGCATCCTCAAGCGCGCGTATGCGGCCATGACGAAGACGCTGGATGCCGCGTGGCCGGCGCGTGCGCCTGGCCTGCCGCTGGCCAGTCCTTACGAGGCGCTGATCCTTGCTTCCATCGTGGAGAAGGAAACAGGCAGGGCCGATGAGCGGCCGCGCATTGCCGGGGTGTTCGTGCGCCGCCTGGAGCAGCACATCCTGCTCCAGACCGATCCCACGGTGATCTATGGCATGGGTGCCGCGTACGCAGGCAACATCCACAAAAGCGACCTGACCACCGACACCCCCTACAATACGTACACGCGCGCGGGCCTGCCGCCCACGCCCATTGCCCTGCCGGGCCGCGCGGCGATCCAGGCGGCGCTGCACCCCGCCGAAGGCAAGGAGCTGTACTTCGTCGCCCGCGGCGATGGCAGCCATGTTTTCTCGGCTACCCTTGAAGAACACAACAAGGCCGTGGCCTGCTACCAATTGAAACGATGCCAGTGAATCACGGACAACGCGGACGGTTTATTACCCTTGAGGGCGGCGAAGGTGCCGGCAAGAGCACGCTGCTGCGTGGGCTCGAGGCGCATCTGCGCGCCCAGGGTATCGATCTGGTCGTCACCCGTGAGCCTGGTGGTACCGATGTGGGTGAGGCGCTACGCGCCGTCGTACTGAATGCCGCCAACAACGAGCTTTGCGCCGAGGCCGAACTGCTGCTGATGTTTGCCTCGCGGGCGCAGCTTGTGCGGCAAGTGATCGAGCCGGCGCTCGCTGCGGGCCGCTGGGTGCTTTGCGATCGCTTTACCGACGCCAGTTACGCCTACCAGGGCGCTGGCCGCGGCCAGCCCATCGAGCGCATCGCGGAACTCGAGCGGTGGGCGGCGTCGGGGCTGCGGCCGGATATCACCTTGTTGCTGGACCTGCCGGTGACCGAGGGCAGGGCACGTGCCGCTGGCCGGGGCGAGGCGGATCGTATTGAAGTGGAGGGTGATGCGTTCTTTGAGCGCATCCGCGCCGCGTATCGCACGCGCGCCGCCGGCGATCCGGCACGTTTCCGCGTGCTGGATGCAAGCGCATCGCCCGATGCGGTGCTCGCCCAGGCCGTGGCGGGCGTGGCCGAACTGCTTGCAAGGGTTTCAGCATGATGGACCGGCCGTGGCACGCCGATGCGTGGGCTCGCCTGCAGGCGCGACGTGAGCGCGATGCGCTCCCGCATGCGTTGCTGCTGGCAGGTCCCGCCGGCCTCGGCAAGCGCGATTTTCTCGCCCGATTCGTCAAGGGCCTGCTCTGCCAGCGACCGGTAGAGGGCGCGCCGTGCGATACCTGTCGAAGCTGCCTGCTGGTCGCGGCTGGCACCCATCCCGATGTGGTCGCGCTGGGCCTCGGCCTGCGCAAGGATGGCGCGACGCGTACGGAGATCGTCGTGGACCAGGTTCGCGACCTGTCCCAGCGCCTGGCGATGTCCAGCCAGTTTGGCGGCTGGCAGGTGGCGACCATCGATCCGGCGGATGCGATGAACGCGGCCGCTGCCAATGCGCTGCTCAAGACGCTGGAAGAGCCGACGCCCTCCACGATACTTATCCTGGTGGCCGACGAGCCGGCACGGCTGCCGGCCACGATTCGTAGCCGCTGCCAGCGTATCGATTTCCTGGTGCCGTCGCGCGAGGTCGCGCTGGCGTGGTTGCGCGGGCAGGGTGTTTCAGATGCCGTGCCCGCCCTTGAGGCCGCTGCGGGCAACCCGGGCCTTGCTCGAGAGTGGGCCGGCGACGGGGCCCTCAAGCAGCGTGGCGAGGTAAGGAATGACCTCAAAAGCCTGGCGGCCGGGCGCGGCGACCCCCTCGAGGTGGTGAAGCGCTGGCAGGCGGCCGATCCGGCACGCTATGTCTGGTTTGCCGCGCAAGCGGCCACGGACGAGTTGCGCGCACGCGCTGCCGGCACAGCGGCGCCCCTCGAAAGCCAACTGGACGACGAATCACTGGATCGCTGGTACGGGCGTGCCAACCGCGCTCGCGATGCCCTGCGCGGGCCGCTCAGGGCTGACCTGGTGCTGCTCGAACTCATCGCCGCCTGGCGTTGACGCGCCTTTTTCGCCGAATCCGCCCTAATCGAATCCCGAACGCGCCCCGGTAACGCCGTGTCCCACGCCCCTGTCATTGATGCGTCCACCCGGCTCCTCGTGGTGGCGCCGCACCCGGATGACGAGTCGCTGGCGGCCGGCATGCTGATTCAGCGCTGCCTGGCACAAGGCGGTAGCGTGGACGTGGCGCTCCTCACCGATGGGGATGACAATCCCTGGCCACAGCGGTGGCTCGAGAAGCGCGTGATTATCGGGGCGGCTGGGCGTAAGCGTTGGGGCGAGCGGCGGCGGCGCGAGGTGGTCGCCGCGCTGGGCCGGCTCGGCGTGAGCCCGCGCCACCTGCATGCCATGGGCTGGCACGATATGCAGGTGACCACGCAGTTGCGGCGCGAGCATCAGGCATCCATTGGCCAGCTGCGGGCGGTGATCGACCAGGTGCGCCCGACGCTGGTGGTCATCCCTGACCTGGGCGATCGCCACCCCGACCACGGCGCGGCCCATGTGCTGTCTCGCCTTGCGCTTCACGCGGCCGGGTCTCAGGCCGATGTCCTCACTTATATGGTCCACGGCACCGAGGCGAGCGCCCCGGAGGACCTGATCGTCCCCGATATCGACGCCGGGCGGCAGGCTGTAAAGATGTCAGCCGTGCTCGAGCACGCGACGCAGATGGCCCTAAGCCGCGAGCGCATGTTGGGGGTGGCCGCCCGTCCGGAGCGCTTCGTCCGGCCGCCAGCACCCCCGGGCGGTGATACCTTGCGCCTGCCATGGCGGCCTGGTTCGTGGGCGCGTACACGGTTGCGGGTGTTGTTGGCCGACGGGCAGGGTGCACGCCATTGGACCTGGCGCAGCGCACCACTGGATCGCGATGGCGATGACTGGCTGCTTGCCCTGCGCCCGGTACCCGGGCCGGCCTTCGTCAAGCTGACCGCCGACCTCTCCACGCCGTGGATCTACGACCGCTACGGCTGGGTTTGCCAGGATCCGGAACCCGCCGGGCTTGTGGCCCGGCCGCTGGGCTAGCTAGGATGGCCCCTATCCAAGGGAATCCAACACCTGCATGAACGCCACCAGCCCGTCGCCGCGCCAGGGCATCCTGTCGCTGAAGATCAAGGACGTGAATTCCCTGTACATCTCGTACATGCCGTTCCTGAAGACGGGCGGCCTGTTCGCCCCCACGGCCCAGCGCTACAACCTGGGCGACGAGGTGGCCTTGCTGGTCACCCTTATCGACGATAACGAGCGTCTTTCGGTCGCGGGCAAGGTGGTCTGGATCACGCCTGTCGGTGCCCAGGGCAACCGCACGGCCGGCGTGGGCATCCAGTTCAACGAATCCCCCGAGAGCGAGGCCGCCCGCCAGCGTATCGAGGCTTTGCTGGCCGGTACCCTCAACTCCGAGCGGCCCACCCAGACGATGTAACCGGCAAGGCGGGGAAAATGGGGCATTGCACCAATATGGACCCGTTTTTCCTTCATTAAGACTTGTCGGCATACCTGCACGCACTGGTACAATAGATCGGTTCCCCAACGTGAGATTGTGGATCTCCGGAGTCGTTGGCGCGCCTGGCGCGTCCGACCGGGTCGGTCCGTTTGGATCGATTCGAAAAAAGCTTCGGTGCCCCTAGCCGGACCGCTCGTCCCCGTCGACGGTCACTGATGCGCCCAGCGAGGCGCGGAGGTACGCAGCATCGTGCTCGCCCAATATTGGCCCGTCCTGTTGTTTATTGCCGTGGCCGTCGGCCTTGGCATCGTCCTGATGGTGCTCGGCATGCTCGCCGGCCCGAAGCGCCCCGATGCGGAAAAGCTCTCGCCTTATGAGTGCGGCTTCGAAGCCTTCGAAGATGCACGCATGAAGTTCGATGTGCGCTATTACCTCATCGCGATCCTCTTCATTATTTTCGACCTCGAAATCGCCTTCCTTTTCCCGTGGGCCGTGGTGTTCGACAAGATCGGCATCGTCGCCCTGGTTGAAATGGCCCTGTTCCTGGCGCTGCTCGTGGTCGGTTTTGGTTACGTCTGGAAGAAGGGAGCGCTCGAATGGGAGTGATGACCACCATCGACCGGGTGATGCATAACCCGGAACCGCTCAACCTCGTCGACGACATCATTCGCCCGAACGGTGACGCGCCGCTGCCGCAGCGCGGCTTTGGCGTGACCAGCGTCGACGCACTGATGAACTGGGCTCGCACCGGCTCCATGTGGCCGATGACGTTCGGCCTGGCCTGTTGCGCGGTGGAGATGATGCACGCGGGCGCGGCCCGCCTCGATCTCGACCGCTTCGGCGTCGTGTTCCGCCCCAGCCCGCGCCAGTCCGATGTGATGATCGTGGCCGGCACCCTGGTGAACAAGATGGCCCCCGCGCTGCGCAAGGTCTACGACCAGATGCCGGAGCCGAAGTGGGTTATCTCCATGGGTTCGTGCGCCAACGGCGGCGGCTACTACCACTATTCGTATTCGGTCGTGCGCGGCTGCGATCGCATCGTGCCGGTCGATATCTACGTGCCGGGCTGCCCGCCGACGGCCGAAGCGCTGATCCACGGCATCCTGCAGCTGCAGAAAAAGATCCGCCGCACCCACACGATCGCGCGCTAACCAGGGCCTGCACATGAGCGTTAATAACGAGACCTCGCTGGTCGAACGCCTCGCCGCGCGCTTCGGCGACATGCTGACGGTGAAGGTCGAACGCAACGAAGTAACCGCCGAGGTCGCCCCGCGCGACCTGCTCGCCGTGGCCACCGCGCTGCGTGACGAAGCGGGCTTCCGTTTCACCGTCTTCATCGATATCTGCGGTGTGGATTACCTGAGCTACGGCAAGACCGAATGGGATACCGACACGGCGCAAGGCGAAAGCTTCTCGCGCGGTGTGGAAGGCCAGGCGGTTGGCCGTTTCACGTGGGCAGAGCGTCCGCGCCCGGCTGAACTGCCGCGCCGCTTCGCCTCCGTGTACCAGTTGCTTTCGATCGAGCACAACCAGCGCATCCGCCTGCGCGTGTTCTGCGAAGACGACAACTTCCCGGTGGTGCCGTCCGTGACGGGCATCTGGCCGGGCGCCGACTGGTTCGAGCGCGAGTCGTTCGATCTGTACGGCATCATTTACGACGGTCATCCCGACCTTCGCCGCATCCTTACCGACTACGGTTTCGTCGGCCATCCGTTCCGCAAGGATTTCCCGCTCATCGGCAACGTCGAGGTCCGCTACGACGCCGAGCAGAAGCGTGTTGTCTACGAACCGGTTTCGATCGAGCCGCGCGTGCTTGTGCCGCGCACGATCCGCAACGATGCCGACCTCGATCAGGCCAGGGCGGAAGCCGCCGACCGCTGGCGGGAGAATTAAGCCGTGGAAGAAATTCGCAATTACACGATGAACTTCGGCCCGCAGCATCCTGCTGCGCACGGCGTGCTGCGCCTGGTGCTGGAAATGGACGGCGAGACCATCGTCCGTGCCGATCCGCACATCGGCCTGCTGCACCGTGGTACCGAAAAGCTCGCCGAATCCAAGCCGTTCAACCAGTCCATCGGTTACATGGATCGCCTGGATTACGTCTCGATGATGTGCAACGAGCACGCCTACGTGCGTGCCATCGAGAACCTGCTCGGTATCGAGGCCCCGATCCGTGCGCAGTACATCCGCACGATGTTCGACGAGATCACCCGCATCCTGAACCACCTCATGTGGGTGGGTTCGAACGCGCTCGATCTCGGCGCCATGGCCGTGTTCCTCTACGCCTTCCGTGAGCGCGAAGAACTCATGGACGTGTACGAGGCGGTGTCGGGCGCGCGCATGCACGCCACGTACTACCGCCCGGGCGGCGTGTACCGCGACTTGCCGGAGCAGATGCCGCAGTACCGCGAATCGCCGTGGCACAAGGGTGGCGATCTTAAGCGCCTGAACCAGTGGCGCGAAGGCTCGATGCTGGACTACCTCACGGAGTTCACCAACGATTTCCCGGCCCGCGTCGATGAATACGAACTGCTGCTGACGAACAACCGTATCTGGAAGCAGCGTACGGTCGGCATCGGCGTGGTCAGCCCCGAGAAGGCCCAGGCCTGGGGCATGACCGGCGCCATGCTGCGCGGTTCCGGTATCGAATGGGACCTGCGCAAGAAGCAGCCGTACGCCGCCTACGACAAGATGGATTTCGATATCCCCGTCGGCGTCAATGGCGATTGCTACGACCGCTACCTGGTGCGCGTGGAAGAAATGCGCCAGTCGAACCGCATCATCCGCCAGTGCGTGGAGTGGCTTAAGGCCAACCCGGGCCCGGTGATGGTGCAGAACTTCAAGGTCGCCCCGCCCAGCCGTGTCGAAATGAAGAACGACATGGAAGCCCTGATCCACCACTTCAAGCTCTTTACCGAGGGCTATGGCGTACCGGCCGGCGAGACCTACGCCGCCGTGGAAGCGCCGAAGGGTGAGTTTGGTTGCTACCTCATGTCCGATGGTGCGAACAAGCCGTTCCGCGTGCACCTGCGCGCGCCGGGCTTCGCCCACTTGTCTTCGATGGACGCGTTCGTGCGTGGCCACATGCTCGCCGACGTCGTCGCGATGATCGGCACCTACGATCTCGTCTTCGGCGAAGTCGACCGCTAAGTCGACGGAGTGAACTGAATCATGAAAGCCACCGGTCATTTCGAGCAGGTGAAGGACGTCGATCCGATCGCCGTGCTCAACGATCACACCCGGGAACATATCGACCACTGGGTCGGCAAGTTTCCGCCCGACCGCAAGCGCTCGGCGCTCATCCAGTCGCTGATGGCGGCCCAGGAACAGAACCAGGGTTACCTCACCGACGAGCTGATCACCGCGGTCGCCAAGTACCTCGACCTGCCACCGATCTGGGCGTACGAAGTCGCGAGCTTCTACTCGATGTTCGAGACCACGCCCGTCGGCCGTAACAACGTCGCCATCTGCACCAACATTTCGTGCTGGCTGAACGGGGCCGAAGGCCTCGTGCGCCATTGCGAAAAGAAGCTGGGCATCAAGACCGGCGAGAGCACCGCCGACGGCCGCATTTACCTCAAGCAGGAAGAGGAATGCCTGGCCGCCTGCGCGGGCGCGCCGATGATGGTCGTCAACGGTCATTACCACGAGAAGCTGACGACCGAATCGGTCGACGCGATTCTCGACGGTCTTAAGTGAGGTAAGGGCAATGGCTAGCACCACTGGTCCGGTCGGACCCGCACCCAAGGAACACCAGGTCGTCTACACGACCCTGCATTTCGAAAAGCCGTGGTCCCTCGAAAGCTACGAGAAGGTCGATGGCTGGAAGGCGTGGCGTAAGATCCTGGCTGAAAAGCCGGATCCGGCCGCGCTCATCGAAGAGATCAAGAAGAGTTCGCTGCGCGGCCGCGGCGGCGCCGGCTTCCCCACCGGCCTGAAGTGGTCGTTCATGCCGCGCAACGCGCCGGGCCAGAAGTACATCCTGTGCAACTCGGATGAATCCGAGCCGGGCACCTGCAAGGACCGCGACATCCTGCGCTTCAACCCGCACTCGGTGCTGGAAGGCCTGGCGATCGCGTGCTATTGCACGGGTTCGACCGTTGCCTACAACTACCTGCGCGGTGAGTTCCACCACGAACCGTTCGAGCACATCGAGGAAGCCCTGAAGGAAGCGTACGCCGCTGGCCTGCTCGGCAAGAACATCGATGGCTCCGGTATCGACGTGGACATCTATAACGCCCTCGGCGCCGGTGCTTACATCTGCGGCGAAGAAACCGCGTTGATGGAATCGCTGGAAGGCAAGAAGGGCCAGCCGCGCTTCAAGCCGCCGTTCCCGGCCGGCTTTGGCCTGTATGGTCGCCCGACCACGATCAACAACACCGAAACCTATGCCTCGGTGCCGGCCATTCTGCGCAACGGCGCGGAGTGGTTCCTCAACATCGGCAAGCCCAATAACGGCGGCCCGAAGATCTTCTCGGTCTCCGGTCACGTGAACAACCCGGGCAACTTCGAAATCAAGCTCGGCACGCCGTTCTCCGAACTGCTGGAGATGGCGGGCGGTGTCCGCACGGGCAACAAGCTCAAGGCGGTCATTCCGGGCGGCTCCTCCATGAAGGTGCTGCCGGCCGACAAGATGATGGAATGCACCATGGATTACGACTCGCTGCAGAAGGCGGGTTCGGGCCTGGGTTCGGGTGCGGTCATCGTGATGGACGACAAGACCTGCATGGTCCGCGCCTGCCATCGCATCTCGCGTTTCTACATGGCCGAGTCGTGCGGCCAGTGCACCCCGTGCCGCGAAGGCACCGGCTGGATGCACCGCGTGCTGTCGCGCATCGTGGAAGGCAAGGGCACGCAGGATGACCTGCACCGCCTGAAGGCCGTCGCCGGCCAGATCGAAGGCCACACCATCTGCGCCTTCGGTGAAGCCGCCGCATGGCCGGTGCAGGGCTTCCTGTTCCACTTCTGGCATGAATTCGAATACTACGTGCAGCATGGCCGTTCCATCGTGGATGGCCCCGCAGGCACGGCCACCACTGGAGTCGCTGCATGAGTGCGCAGCCCGTAGCCAATGCCGCGCCGGACCTCGTCAACATCGAGATCGATGGCGTACCGGTGCAGATAGCCAAGGGAGCGATGATTATCCAGGCGGCTGATGCCGTCGGCATCGCCATCCCGCGCTTCTGCTACCACCGCAAGCTCCCGATCGCCGCCAACTGCCGCATGTGCCTGGTGGAAATCGAGAAGATGCCGAAGCCGGCACCGGCATGCGCCACGCCGGTAGGCGAGGGCATGAAGGTCTTCACGCGTTCAGACAAGGCGCTCAAGTCGCAGCGCAACGTGATGGAGTTCCTGCTGATCAACCATCCGCTCGATTGCCCGATCTGCGACCAGGGCGGCGAGTGCGAACTGCAGGACGTCTCGCTCGGCTACGGCCGTTCGGTGTCCCGCTATGTCGAGCGCAAGCGCACGGTGGCCGATGAAAACCTCGGCCCGCTGATCGCCACCGAAATGACCCGCTGCATCCAGTGCACGCGCTGCGTCCGCTTCACCAGCGAGATCGCCGGCACGTACGAGCTGGGTGGCATGAGCCGCGGTGAGAACCTCGAGATCGGCACCTACATCGGCAAGACGATCGAGAGCGAACTCTCCGGCAACATCATCGACGTTTGCCCGGTGGGTGCGCTGACCAACAAGCCGTTCCAGTTCCAGGCCCGCGCCTGGGAGCTGGTGGCTCGTCCGTCGGTCGCTTACCACGATGCGCTTGGCTCCAACCTGTGGCTGCACACGCGCCGCGGCGAAGTGCTGCGCACGGTGCCGCGCGATAACGAGTCGATCAACGAATGCTGGTTGTCCGATCGCGACCGCTACAGCCACCAGGGCCTGTACGCGGCGGATCGCGTCAAGGCGCCGATGGTCAAGCGCAACGGCCAGTGGGCGACCACCACGTGGGACGACGCCCTGTCGGTGGCCCGCGAAGCGCTGAAGAGCGTCTCCGGTGCGGATCTCGGCATCCTGGTGAACCCGGCGACCACGAACGAGGAGGGCGAGCTGCTCGTCCGCCTGGCCCGTGGCCTCGGCAGCGCCCATGTCGATCACCGCCTGCGCCAGCTCGATTTCGCGGATAACGCGTTTGCCAAGCCGTTCGCTTCGTCCATCGCCTCGCTCGACAAGGTGAAGTCGGCGCTGCTGGTCGGCTCGGACCTGCGTTACGAAGTGCCGCTGCTCAACCACCGCATTCGCCAGGCTGCCAAGAAGGGCGCCAAGGTGTTCGCGGTGAACCCGGCGCACTTCAACTTCAACTTCGCGCTGGCCGGCGAAGCCGTGTCGGCGCCGCATGAACTCGTCAACGAGCTGCTGCAGTTCGCCAAGGTCGCCGCTGAGTCGGGCGCTGCCGTGCCGGAATCGATCGCCGCCGTGGTGAATGCCACGACGACCACCGATGACCACCGTGCCGCCTACGCCGAGTTCGCCGTGGAAGGCGCCGTGGTGGTCTTCGGCCACGCTGCCGCGAACCACCCGGAAGCCTCCTGGCTGCGTGCCATCGCGCGCTTCATCGCGCAGGCCGCGGGTGCCGCGTACAACGAAATCCCGGCAGGCGCCAACGCCGTGGGCCTTTCCACCGTCGGCGTGCTGCCGACGGCGGGTGGCCTGGATGCGCGCGCCATGCTGGCGCAGCCGCGCAAGGGTTACGTGCTTTACAACGTGGAGCCGCCGTACGACTTCGCCGATGGCGCACAGGCCCAGCAGGCTATGCACTCGGCGCAGACCGTGGTCGCTTTTGCCGCCTACGCCTCCGATGCCCTGAAGGACTCGGCCGACGTGATCCTGCCGATCGCGCTGACGCCGGAACTGGAAGGCACGCTGGTAAACGCTGAGGGCACCGCCCAGGCCGTGCTGGCGGGTTCGAAGGCGCCGGGCGAAGCCCGCGAAGGCTGGAAGGTGCTGCGCGCGCTGGGCGGTTCGCTCGGCGTGGCAGGCTTCGAGTTCGATGACCTTGCGGGCCTGCGCGATGGCATGCAGGAGCGCACCACGGATATCCGTGCCGTGCTCGGTCAGCGCGCCTCGGGCATCACGCTTTCGCGCGTGGCCACGGTGCCGGTGTACCGCGGCGATGCCGTGCTGCGCCGCGCCGGTGCGCTGAACTCGCACCCGCTGAACCGCCCGGCGGCCATTCGCGTCAACGCGGATGATGCCGGCAAGCTCGGCCTGGCCGATGGTGGCAACGGCCGCATCGGTGACAGCGTGCTTCCGGTGGTGGTCGATACCGCGGTGCCTGCCGGCGCCGTGTGGATCGATGCCGCGCTTCCCGAAACCGCGATGCTGCCGCCGTACGGCGCCGCCATCACCCTGAGCAAGGCGTAAACCATGGCCGATCAACTCTTCGACCACCTCTTGCTGCCGGTGCTGTTCATCCTGGCGATCGTGCTGCCGCTGGTCATCGGCGTCGCGCTTTACGTCTGGTGGGAACGCAAGGTGCTGGGCTGGATGCACGTCCGCATGGGGCCCAACAAGGTTGGCCCCGCCGGCCTGCTGCAGGCCTTCGCCGACGTCGTCAAACTGCTCCTGAAAGAAGTGGTGCTGCCGACCAACGCGAACAAGTTCCTCTACTACCTGGCGCCGATGCTGGCCCTGGTGCCTGCGCTGTGCGCGTGGGCGGTGGTGCCGTTCGCCCCGGGCGTGGTGCTCGCCAACGTCAACGCCGGCGTGCTCTACCTGCTGGCCATGACCTCCATGGGCGTGTACGGCATCATCCTTGCCGGTTGGGCCTCCAACTCGCGTTACGCCATGCTGGGTGCCATGCGCGCCGCGGCGCAGGTCATCTCGTACGAACTGGCGATGGGCATGTCCATCGTCTGCGTGCTGGTGCTGACCGGTAGCCTGAACCTCACGGCCATCGTCGATGCACAGGCCGGTGGCGCGCTGAGCTGGTACTGGATCCCGCTGCTGCCGGTGTTCGTCATCTACTTCGTCTCGGGCGTGGCGGAAACCAATCGCGCTCCGTTCGACGTGGCGGAAGGCGAATCGGAAATCGTTGCCGGCTTCCACGTGGAGTACTCTGGCTCGCCGTTCGCGCTGTTCTTCCTGGCCGAATACGCCAACATGATCCTGGTGAGCTTCCTCTCCTCGATCCTGTTCGTGGGTGGCTGGCTGTCGCCGTTTCCCGAGTCGTGGGGCTTCATCGGCCACGCCAGCATCCTCTGGCTGTTCCTGAAGGTCTTCATCTTCGCCTTCCTGTTCCTGTGGTTCCGCGCCAGCTTCCCGCGCTACCGCTACGACCAGATCATGCGTCTCGGCTGGAAGGTCTTCATTCCCATCACCATCGTCTGGGTCCTCGTCGCCGGCTGCATGAAGTATTTCGGCTGGGTCCACATCGGCACGGGAGCCTAAAGCGCCATGTCTCGCGTAACCCATTATTTCAAGAGCCTCCTGTTGCTCGAGCTGTTCAAGGGCATGGGCCTGACCATGCGTTACATGTTCAGCCCGAAGTACACGATGCGCTATCCGTTCGAGCACATCCCCAAGTCGAACCGCTTCCGCGGCCTGCACGCCCTGCGCCGTTACGCCAACGGTGAAGAGCGCTGCATTGCCTGCAAGCTGTGCGAGGCGGTGTGCCCGGCCCTGGCAATCACCATCGACTCGGCCCCGCGCCCGGAAGATGGCCAGCGCCGCACCACGCGCTACGACATCGACCTGTTCAAGTGCATCTTCTGCGGCTTCTGCGAAGAGAGCTGCCCGGTCGATTCGATCGTCGAGACGCACGTGCACGAGTACCACATGGAACATCGCGGCGAGAACGTGGTGACCAAGGCCCAGCTGCTGGCCATTGGTGACCGCTTCGAGCAGGACATCGCTGCCGCCCGCGCCCAGGACGCGGCTTACCGCTAAGGGCCACGGAATCGACGATGAATACCGATCTGCTTCAACTCATCTGTTTCTACCTCTTCGGAGGCGTGGCTGTCCTCGCCGGCCTGATGGTCATCACCGTGCGCAATTCGGTGCATGCCGTCCTGTCGCTCGTGCTGACCTTCTTCAGCATGGCCTGCGTGTGGCTGCTCGCCGAAGCGGAGTTCCTCGCTATCGCCCTGGTCGTTGTTTACGTCGGCGCGGTGATGGTGCTGTTCCTGTTCGTGGTCATGATGCTGGACATCAAGCAGGAGGTCGTCCGCGAGGGCTTCATCCGCTACCTGCCAGTGGGCATCATCGTCGCCGTGGTCATGCTGGTTGAAATGCTGGCCATGATCGGCGTGAAAGCCATGCACGCCCACACGCTTGGCCCGAACCCGGCCGGTAACTCGAACGTCGCGTGGCTGGGCCAGGCCCTGTACACCGACTTCCTGCTGCCCTTCGAAATCGCCGCGCTGATCCTGACCGTGGGTGTCGTGGCCGCCGTGGCCCTGACCCTGCGCCAGCGCCTGGGCGTACGCCACCAGTCGGCCGCGCAGCAGGTTGCCGTCAAGGCCACCGAGCGCGTGCGCGTGGTGAAGATGGCCCCGAGCCAGGTGGCTTCGGTGGTACCGCCGCCGGCGCCCCCGGCTGCCGATCCGTCGCAGGAGAACGCCAAGTGATCACGCTTTCCCATTACATCGTGCTCGGCGCGATCCTGTTCTGCATCGCCGTCGCCGGCCTGTTCATCAACCGCAAGAACGTGATCGTGCTGCTCATGGCGATCGAGCTCATGCTCCTCGCGGTGAACACCAACTTCGTGGCCTTCTCGCGCTTCTTCGGCGACGTGCAGGGCCAGGTGTTCGTGTTCTTCATCCTCACCGTGGCTGCGGCGGAATCCGCCATCGGCCTGGCGATCCTGGTCCTGCTGTTCCGTAACCGCAGCACGATCAACGTCGCCGAAATCGACAGCATGAAGGGTTGATCCGATGAGTCTCTCGCTTTCAATCCTGCTAACGATCGCACTGGCGCCGCTGGTGGGTTCGATCCTGGCCGGCCTGTTCGGCAAGGTGATCGGCCGGGCAGGGGCGCACAGCGCCACCATCCTGGGCGTCGCCATCGCCTGCGGCCTTTCGTTCTACGTGCTCTACCAGCTGGTGTGGGGCGGGGCGGATAACTTCAACCAGGACGTCTACACCTGGTTCGAAATCGGTCGCTTCCACGCTTCGGTCGGCTTCATGGTCGATCGCCTCACCGCCATGATGATGGTGGTGGTCACCTTCGTGTCGCTGCTGGTGCATCTGTACACCATCGGCTACATGGCGGAAGACCCGGGCTACCAGCGCTTCTTCAGCTACATCTCGCTGTTCACGTTCTCGATGTTGATGCTCGTCATGAGCAACAACTTCATGCAGCTGTTCTTCGGCTGGGAAGCGGTGGGCCTGGTGTCGTACCTGCTGATCGGCTTCTGGTACAAGCGCCCCACGGCGATCTTCGCCAACCTCAAGGCGTTCCTGGTCAATCGCGTGGGTGACTTCGGCTTCCTGCTCGGTATCTCGGCGATCCTGTACTTCCTGGGTACGCTGGATTATCAGACCGCGTTCGACCATGCCCCTGAGCTGGTCGGCAAGACCCTGCAGATCACCCAGAACCATGCGTGGGATGCGGCCACCGTCATCGGCATCTTCCTGTTCATCGGCGCCATGGGTAAGTCGGCCCAGGTCCCGCTGCACGTGTGGCTGCCCGATTCGATGGAAGGCCCGACCCCCATCTCGGCGCTGATCCATGCCGCAACGATGGTCACCGCGGGCATCTTCATGGTCGCCCGCATGTCGCCGATCTTCGAGCTGTCCGAGACCGCGCTCTCGTTCATCCTGGTGATCGGTTCCACCACCGCGTTCTTCACCGGCCTCATCGGCATCGTGCAGAACGACATCAAGCGCGTCATCGCGTACTCCACGCTTTCGCAGCTGGGCTACATGACGGTCGCGCTGGGCGTCTCCGCCTATAGCGGGGCCGTGTTCCACCTGATGACCCATGCCTTCTTCAAGGCCCTGCTGTTCCTGGGTGCCGGTTCGGTCATCATGGGCATGCACCATGAGCAGGACATGCGCTACATGGGTGGCCTGCGCAAGTACATGCCGATCACCTGGATCACGATGTGGATTGGTTCGCTGGCCCTGGCCGGCACCCCGTTCTTCTCGGGTTTCTACTCGAAGGACGCCATCATCGAGGCCGTAGGCGAGTCGCACCGCTGGGGTGCCAGCTACGCGTACTTCTGCGTGCTCGGCGGCGTATTCGTCACCTCGCTCTACAGCTTCCGCCTCCTGTACATGACCTTCCATGGCAAGGAGCGCTTCACGGTGGAGCACAAGGCACACGGCCACCACGGCCATGATGCCCACGCCGATCACCATGACGACGCCCACCACGACGACGATCACGGCCACGGTACGCCGGGCGTGCTCGAACATGCACCGCATGAGTCGCCGTGGGTCGTGACGGTGCCGCTGGTGCTGCTCTCCATTCCTTCGATCCTGGTTGGCCTGTTCACCGTCAAGCCCATGCTGTTCGATGGCTGGTTTGGCAAGGCGATCCAGGTGAAGGAAGAGAACAACGTGCTTGGCGAACTCGCGCACGAGTTCCACGGTGCGGTGGCCGCTGGCCTGCACGGCTTCATGCAGCCCCCGTTCTGGATCGCGCTCGCCGGCTTCGTCGTCGCGACCTACGTGTACCTGTTCAACCCGTCCGTCGCTGACAAGGCGAAGAACGCGCTGAAGCCGGTGTACAACCTGCTCAACAATAAGTACTGGATCGACGAACTGTACTTCGCGGTGTTCGCGAAGGGCGGCGTGAAGCTGGGCGAAGGCCTGTCGAAGGTAGGCGATCAGGGCCTCATCGATGGCGCCATCGTCAACGGCTCGGCTGGCCTCGTGCAGCGCATCGCGGGTGGTGCACGCCGCCTGCAGTCCGGATTCCTCTTCCATTACGCGTTCGCCATGATCCTCGGCCTTATCCTGCTCCTGGGCGGGTACTGGCTGATCGGGCAATAAGGGAAACGAGCTCTATGTCGAATCACTTGCTCAGCCTGCTGATCTGGCTCCCGGTCGTCGGCGCCATCCCGGTGCTGCTGGCCGGCTCCGGTCGCCCAGGCCTCGCCCGCTGGATCTCGCTGCTGGTCGCGGTTGCCACCTTCGCCGCCAGCCTTGCCCTCCTGCCTGCCTATGATGCCGCTGCCGGCACCATGCAGCTCACGGAATCCTTCAACTGGATCCCGTCGCTCGGCATTCACTACTCGCTGGCGGTCGACGGTATTTCCGTCGCGCTGATCGTGCTCACCACCTTCGTCCAGATCCTCGTGATCGTCGGCGCATGGGAAGTGATCCAGAATCGCCCGCACCAGTACATGGCGGCCATGCTTGTCCTCGAGGGCTGCATGATCGGCGTGTTCTGCGCGACGGACGCGTTGCTGTTCTACGTATTCTTCGAAGCCATGCTGATCCCGATGTTCGTCATCATCGGTATCTGGGGTGGTCCGCGCCGTGTGTACGCCACGCTGAAGTTCTTCATCTACACGTTCTTCGGCTCGATCTTCATGTTGATCGGCCTGATTTACCTGTACCACAAGACCGGCGGCAGCTTCGCCATCGCCGATATGGCCAAGGTGCCGCTCACGCTCACCGAGCAGAGCTGGCTGTTCTTCGCCTTCCTGCTGGGCTTCGCCATCAAGGTGCCGATGGTGCCGGTGCATACCTGGCTGCCGGATGCCCACGTGGAAGCGCCTACCGGTGGTTCGGTGGTGCTGGCGGCGGTCATGCTGAAGATCGGTGGCTACGGCTTCCTGCGCTTCTCGCTGCCGATCGTGCCGGATGCGTCCGAGCACTACGCCTGGCTGATCATCGTCCTGTCGCTGATCGCGGTCTGCTACATCGGTTACGTGGCCCTCGTGCAGGGCGACATGAAAAAGCTGGTGGCGTACTCGTCCATCGCGCACATGGGTTTCGTCACCCTGGGTATCTTCATCGCCTTCATGCTGGTGCGTGAAGCCAACAACCCGGATGCCGCCCGCCTGGGTATGCAGGGTGCGATGGTGCAGATGATCTCGCACGGCTTCATCTCCGGCGCGATGTTCAGCTGCATTGGCGTGCTGTACGACCGCCTGCATTCGCGCCAGATCAAGGATTACGGCGGCGTGATCAACGTCATGCCGATCTTTGCACCGTTCTACGTGCTGTTCGCCATGGCCAACAGCGGCCTGCCGGGCACCAGTGGTTTCGTCGGCGAGTTCATGGTCATCCTGGCCTCGTTCAGCGCGAATCCGTGGATCGCCCTGTTCGCCGCCTTCACGCTGATCATCGGTGCTGCCTACACGCTGTGGATGGTGAAGCGCGTGCTGTGGGGTGATATCACCAACCCGCACGTGAAGGAACTGACCGACGTCAACGGCCGCGAGATCTTCATGCTCTCCGCGTTCGCCGCCGGCGTACTGGTCTTCGGTATCTGGCCGGAGCCGCTGGTCCACCTCATGGATGCGTCGGTCGCTCGCCTGGTCGAGCAGCTGGCCATTACGAAAGTCTGAGCGGGAATTAGTCCATGCCTGGTATCAATGACATCCTTATCCTGCTCCCCGAGGCTTACCTCACGGTCGCGGCGTGCGTCCTGCTTATGCTGGATGCGTTTCTCAAGCCGGGCCAGAAGGGCGCCGTCCACTGGCTCTCCGTACTGGTCCTGCTGGTAGGTGCCTACCTGGTCGTGAGCGGCCAGCCGGATGGCAGCGTCACCGCGTTTGGCGGCATGTTCGTCCGCGACGGCGTCTCGGAAGTTCTGAAGGTCTTCTCGCTGCTCATCACCGCGGTGATCTTCATCTACGCCAAGCCGTACCTGAAGGAGCGGGCCATCCCGTTCGGCGAGTTCTATACGCTCACCATCTTCGCTACCGTCGGCATCATGTTCCTGGTGTCGGCTGGCAGCCTGGTCACCGTGTACCTGGGCCTCGAGCTGCTGACGCTGTCGTCGTATGCGCTGGTCGCGCTGAACCGCGATTCGCGCCTGTCCTCCGAAGCGGCCATCAAGTACTTCGTACTGGGTGCGCTGGCCTCGGGCATGCTGCTCTACGGCATGTCCATGGTGTACGGCGCCACGCATAGCCTGGACCTGCACGCTATCCACGCCGCCATCGTCGGCAACGAGTGGCACACGCTGCTGCTGTTCGGCCTGGTATTCCTGATCGTGGGTATCGGCTTCAAGCTGGGCGCCGCACCGTTCCACATGTGGATCCCGGACGTGTACCAGGGGTCGCCGACGGCCGTGACCATCTTCATCGGTTCGGCGCAGAAGCTGGCAGCGTTCGGCATGGCTTACCGCCTGCTGTCGACCGGCATGGGCGATATCGCTGGCGGTACCGCAGGTCTTGCGGGGCAGTGGCAGCTGATGCTGGCGGTTCTGGCCGTGCTGTCGCTGGCGATCGGTAACCTCGTCGCCATCGTGCAGACCAACCTGAAGCGCTTGCTGGCCTATTCGACCATCTCGCACATGGGTTACCTGCTGGTCGGCCTGGTCAATGCCGGTCCGGAAGGCTACTCGGCCTCGATGTTCTATGCCGTCAGCTACGCGCTCACCAGCGCCGCCGCGTTCGGCATGATCCTGGTGCTCTCGCGCGCCGGCTTCGAGTGCGAAGAGATCGACGACCTGAAGGGCCTGAACCAGCGTTCGCCGTGGTTCGCCTTCATGATGCTGCTGGTGATGTTCTCGCTGGCCGGCGTGCCGCCACTGTTCGGCTTCTTCGGCAAGCTGCTGGTGCTGAAGGCCGCCATGGATGCGGGCTACCTGTGGCTAGCTATTGCGGGTGCGGTGTTCGCGATCATCGGTCTGTACTACTACCTGCGCGTCGTAAAGGTCATGTACTTCGACCAGCCGAACGAAGGTACTGATGTGCGTGCGACCTCGGACGTGGCTTCGCGCTGGGTGCTGTCGGTCAACGCCATCGCGCTGCTGGTGCTCGGCTTCGCTTGGTCGCCGCTGTTTGCGTGGTGCCAGAGGGCGTTCGGCGTCTGATGGTGTGTTCGGGCAAGCTCTTTTTTTCACAAAGTTGAAAGAAAGGGCTTGCAAGAATCTGGCCACGTCGCTATACTTTTTTTCTCTGATGCGGGGTGGAGCAGTCTGGCAGCTCGTCGGGCTCATAACCCGAAGGTCGCAGGTTCGAATCCTGCCCCCGCTACCAGGATTTTTGAAAGGCGCTGACTTCGGTCAGCGCCTTTTTTCTTTTTGGACTACACGGATTGGCGCGGGAGACCGACATCGGTTTCCTTGATGATTGGTTACCGTAGCCCCTCACTTCGAGGGAGCTGAATCCGTGGTTGTCTGCACAAACGTCACCGCCCCTGGGCACATCAGCGTCGACATCCTTTTGGATATCACCTCGTCGCTGGCCAAGCTCGATGCCAAGTTCGATGCGAAGTTCGGGGCGGTTGAGGCATCGATCGCCGAGCTCAAGTCGGTCGTCACAGCCCTTAAGGTCGATGTCAGCGGGCTCAAGGTCGATGTGGCCGTGCTGAAGGTGGATGTCGGTGCGCTTAAGGCTGACGTGAGCGGCCTAAAGAAGGGCGCGAAGGCCATGGAGGCCGATGTCAGGAAACTGCTCGACTGGAAGCAACGGCTGTGGGGCATGGTGCTGCTTATCAGCGTGGTCACCGCCGTCGCGCCGTCGGTATGGCGCGAACTTGTGCAGCTAGTGTCCGGGCTTGACGGGATACGGTAAGGCCCGGGTGTGCTCGCGCGGGCTTGACTCGCTACCGCCATGGCCCCCTTATAGGGCATCCAAACGACGGAAGGATTCCCGTGCGTATCCCGGTTGCAGTGATGGTGGGGTGGTTCGGCCTGGCGCCGCTGGGCGCCTTTGCCCAGGATACGTGGATGAGTGTCATGCTCGATGGCCAGAAGGTCGGCCAGATGCATGTGACGCGCGATAGTCAGAGCGCTCAGGTCATCACGACGCAGTCGCTCGATTTTCGGGTGAGCCGGCTGAAAACGCCGATGGTCATTCACACGCACGTGAGCACGGTTGAGTCGACGGCAGGCGGCCCCCTGGCGTTCTCGTCCAACGGTGGGCAGGGCACCAGCGCCACGGCGTCCACGGCACAGCGGCGCGATGACGGCGTATTCCAGGTCGATCGCACCATCAATGCGCAATCGAAGGTAAGCCTGTTGCAATGGCCTGATGGTGCCTTGCTGCCGGAGGGGCAGCGGTTAGCGACGGTGGGCCATGGCTTCCGCCCCGGTGCGGCGTACACCTTGCGCGTTTTCGAGCCTTCCAGGCAGCAGGTGGCCGATCTGGCCGTGACGGTCGTCGGTGATGAATGGGTCGATCTCCCTGCGGGCAGGGAACACCTGCATCACCTGAAGCAGGTGCTGGCGGGTAGCGACGGCACCCAGGCCACCGAGCTGTGGGTCGACGATGCGGGGCTCGTTCGTCGTTCGATTTCTCCATTGCTCGCGTTCCACATCGAAATGGCGGCCTGCAATCAGGCTTGCGCCGATGCGCCTGATCAGGCGGTGGATATCCTTAGCGCGGCGATGGTCGGCGCGCCGCAACCTCTTCCCGTGGCGGTACGTGTCGCGCCCATGCGTTACGCGATCACCGTGCGCGGAGAACACGGCATGCCGTTCGTGAATACCGATGAGCAGCGCGTGACAGATCTTGGCGGGGGTACGTACCAGGTCGACGTCGGCTATCCGCCGCAATTCGGGTCAGGTGGCGAACCGCCGCCTACCGATGAAGATACCGCTGCAAACCCGTGGGTACAGTCCGATGCGCCCGAGATCCGCGCGATGGCGTTGCAGATCGTGGGCGACGCACAGGCGGATGGCCAGCGTATGCGGCGCTTGCGCTCGTACCTCACTTACTACATCAACAGGACTGGCCTGGATGTGGATTATGGCGCCGCGACGGAGACCTTGCGGAGCCGTCGTGGTGATTGCACCGAGCACGCGGTGCTGCTTGCGGCGCTTGCGCGGTCATTGGGCATTCCTACGCGCATTGTCAGTGGCCTGGTCTATAACGATCGGTTCGGTGGCGCAGACCATGTGTTCGTACCGCATGCGTGGGTGCAGGCATGGCTCGATGGCTTCTGGGTAAGTTTCGATTCGGCGCAGGGCGTGTACGACACCACCCACGTTGCGATGGCCGTGGGGGACGGTGACCCATGGCGATTCTTCGCCGCCACATCGACCTTGGGTGCGATCACCATGCAGCGGACGGAATCCATGGCGACGGGCACCGCCACCTCGTTGCCCACCACGGTGCGCCCGGATTATGTGCGCCGCGCCCTTGGCGACCTTGTGCCGAGTTCGAGGCCGGGGAGCTAACGCTGCCGGCGCCAGTTAAATTCATTGTCATATACCCACAATGGCCTTGACGCCGCCCGGCATCATGCGGTTTATGGGGTACTCCAACGCTGAAAGGATTCTCATGCGTCTCTTGCACGTTCTCGCGTTTGGCTGCATCGCGCTTGCCCCTGTTTGCGTCCACGCAGCAGATACGTGGATGACCGTGATGCTTGATGGTCAGAAGGTTGGCAAGGTGCACATCCAGCGCGATGTGCAAGCGGGGAACGTGGTGACGACGCAGTCGCTCGACCTGCGCATGGCGCGGTTCAAGACGCCGCTTATCACGCATAGTGATGCGCGCATCGTCGAGACCGTGGATGGCGTGCCCGTAACCTTCTCCACGGCATCAGGGCAGGGCGCGGATGCCACGCAAGTGAATGCCGAGCCGCACGGGCCCGGGGTGTTCCAGCTTTCCAGCACCGTTGGGGGACAGACCAAAGTAACGCTGATGCAATGGCCCGAAGGCGCAACGTTGCCGGAAGGACAGCGGCTCGCGATCATCAAGCAGGGCTTCGCGCCGGGCACGACGTACAGCCTTCGCACATTTCAGCCCGAAAAGCAGCAGGTAGCGAACCTCGATGTGTCGGTGGTAGGCGATGACATGGTTGATCTTCCTGGAGGCAAGGAGCGCCTGCACCACCTGCGCGAAGCACTGACTGGCTCCGGCGGTTCGCAGTGGACCGAGATCTGGGTAAATGACCGCGGCGAGATCCGACGGTCGGTGGCGCCCATGCTTGCGTACCGCATTGAAATGGCCACATGCGATGAGGCGTGCGCCTCCGCGCCTGATCAGGACGTCGATGTGCTACGTAGCGCCATGTCGCCGTCGCCACGCATCCTTCCCAGTGCCTTTCGCTCCGCCCCAATTCGCTATCGCATTTCAGTCCAGGGAAACCATCCCAATCCCTTCGTCGAGACCGACGAGCAACGCGTTAGCGATATCAGTGCAGGTGTTTATCAGCTGGACGTCGGCCGGCCCTTGCCACACGGCGATGAGCCCGGTCCGGCGAAGGAAGACACCGAGGCAAACCCCTGGGTGCAATCCGATGCGCCGGCCATACACCAGGCGGCCGAAGTCATCGTGGGCGATGCATCGTCGGATATGGCGCGTATGCGCCGGCTGCGGGCCTATCTTACCGATGCCATTGACACGAAGGGCATGGACATTGGCTACGCCTCGGCACTGGATACCCTTGAGAGCAAGAAGGGTGACTGCACGGAGCACGCCGTATTGTTGACGGCGTTTGCGCGTTCGCTCGGTATTCCCGCGCGGGTGGTCACCGGGCTTGTGTATGTCGATCGCTTTGCCGGCGCGAATCGTGTCTTCATTCCGCATGCCTGGACGCAAGCCTGGATCAATGGGCGGTGGGTGAGCTTCGATTCTGCACAGGGTCGTTACGATGCCACGCACATTGCATTAGGTGTGGGCGATGGCGCCCCGTGGCACTTCTTCGAGGCGATGGCCTCGCTGGGATCGATCCATATCGAGCAGGCCACGCCAACGGCGCAATTGATGAACATGCCGCCGGAAGCGGGTCGCCCCGGCAACTTCGAGCCGGAACCGCGGACGCCGATGTCCACGCCCACGGCGCCAGCTCGCCGGTAACCTTGTAGGGTACGATCGCAAAATCTTTCGGGTGGGGGCGGGCATGGATGCGATAGGACCCGGGCGCGAAGCGCCCATGAGCGCGGAGCGTGTCGTTGCCAGGCCGCATGTACCCGCGTTGCTTTGGTATGGCGCCGGGGCGCTGGTGTTCGGCGTGCTTGTGTTCGCAATTGCCCGGACATTCGTGTGGGACGGGACGGTGATGGTGTTGGTACCCGTCGCCTTGATGCTTGCTTTCGCACTGCCGCTTTTCTTGGCAGTGCGTAACCTGACAGCCGTCGCCATCCTGGACGGCGACGAACTCGAGCTACGCCGCTTTTTCATGTCGGCATGGCGGGTGCGGCGCGAGCAGGTCGTGTTGGCAAGGCCTACCAAGGGCCTTATCGAAGGGCCCTTGACCCTGTTTTCCATGGATGCGCCAAACAGGGCGATTCCCGGCTTCCTTGTGCGGAGCCTGCGTGGCACCTGGGTCGAGCGCTTGCGCGATCAACCCTCAACCAATCCGTTCGCGAACATGTCACGCGATGAGTTCAAGGCGTACGTGAAGACGGCCCATCGATCAACGGTGGAGCGCGATGACGCGTTTGGCGCATCGCCCGAGGAGCGCTGGCAGAACTGGAGTCGGTGGAATCGGCAGGAGCGCACCCTGGTAGGTATCAGTGTCGCGTTGTGCCTGCTGTCGATGTTCATGCGCGGGCAACCCATCGTGTGGTTCCTGTCCGTGCTTAACCTGGTGGGAGCCATCACCCTTTCAGTAAGGACAAGGTTCTTTGGCCTGACGGGCAAGAAGGCCGGTAAGGGAATCGGGTTCTTGCTCGTTAGCCTGTTGCCGGGCGTGTTCTTCTTTCGCGGCATGTTCGATTGGCAGATCCTCGATCCGGGCCTGTGGACCATGGCGCTCTACGTCGCTGGCATCATCGTGCTTCTTGCGGGGATGCCACCATGGCGTGGCCTAGGCTGGAAGGATCGCGTGCGATTTGTCGCGCTCTCCGCGCTGGTCTTCGGGCTGACGGCGTTTTGGGCCGACCGTATGCTTGCGTACGCGAACATGCGCTTCGATCGCGTCAGGCCATCGGTCGTGGAGGCGGCTACGATCATCGCGGTAACCGAAGAAGCGGCGTCCCGTTCGACGCCCGCGAGCCGCGTTATCGAGTTCGGAGGCACATCCACATTTGCCTTTGGCCTCCGTAGCCGGTTTCCGCTCTACGCCCTGCCGCCTGGCCGCCTCGTTGTGGGTAACCAGTGCGCGCTTGTCGTACGTCCGGGCTGGCTGGGGTTGCGCTGGGTGGATGTTCCGGCCTGCCGTTCGCGCTGACGCGGAGCGGCTAGCCGAGGTTGTCCAGGCGTTTGCGCCATGCCGCTCTTCGCAAGATCGGTCATGCGCACCACCAGGCTGGCGGGTACGCTCTACCCATGACCGAAGAACGCTTCCGCCACTTGCTTGGTTACATCGACAACCACCTTGATGGGGATCTTTCGCTCGATACCCTTGCTGCGCAAGCGGCCTATTCGCCGTATCACTTGCACCGGCGCTTCGCCGCTGTGACCGGGATGGGGGTGCACCGTTACGTGCAGTTGTCGCGCTTCAAACGCGCCGCATGGCAGGCGGCGTTCCGGCCCGATGTATCCGTCATGGCCATGGCACTCGATGCTGGCTATGAAAGTGCGGAGGGCTTTTCCCGAGCATTCCGTCAGCGCCTCGGCCAATCGCCTTCGGCGTTTCGCGAGCAACCCGACTGGGCGCGCTGGGCGCGTGCCTGGCAGGACCTGGATGAAGTAAGGAGGTTTCACATGCGCATGGCACACTCGCAGACCGATGTACGGATCGTGGACTTCCCGGAAACCCCGGTGGCATGCCTTGCGCATGTCGGGCCGCCCGAGCGGATCGGCGAAACCATTCGCCGCTTTATCGCCTGGCGTCGTGCCAATACGCTGCCGCCGGCGAAAGCCGCCACATGGAACCTCGTTTACAACGATCCTGACGAAACACCCCCTGAAACGTACCGGATGGACATCTGCTGTACGTGTACCGACGTGGCCCCCAACGACGCAGGCGTGGTCGCCGCACGCATCGCTGGCGGCCGGTGCGCCGTGCTGCATCACGCGGGTTCGTATGCGCAGCTGGTCGACAGTGTGCGGTTTCTCTACGGCCAGTGGCTGAGCGCAAGTGGAGAGACCCCGCGCGACGCGCCGTTGTTCTTCCAGCGCGTCGCTTTTTTCCCCGATGTGCCCGAGCACGCGGCGATCACTGATATCTACCTGCCGCTGGCCAGTGGCAGCAGCAGTTCGGTGAGCAGCTCCTCCACGGGTGTCTCGTCCGGATCATTGAGGTAGCGGTGCAGCATCGGTGCATCGGCGAGTTGCGCATCGAAATCGAGAAGCGCGCTGGCCATCAGCCGTGCTTCAGCCGAAGGTATGCCCGCGTAGTCGCCGCGATAGGTGAACGTGAGGTAGGGGCCGCCAGGGAGTACGACCCGTGTAAATTCTGCGGGCGGTTCGACCGGCCCCAGCGCGACGCATGCATCGAAGCGTGCATGGTCGACGCTCTCCACATCATCGAGCGCTATGCCGTAGATGCCCTCGAACCGCCCCATGAGGTCGGCCGCGCCGGCCCAGGCGAACAGCCGCCCGTATGCCTCGGCCACGGCAACGTAGTCGTTTCCGTTGCGCCGCAGTGCCACCACATCCAGCGGCTCGCGAAGTACCACGCGTACCTCCGTGTCGGGCAGGGGGCGATTCTCGACGGCGGTGCCTGCGATGAAGGCACTCGGGCTAACCCCTGTTTGTCGGCGAAAGGCGCGGGCAAAGGCTTGCGGCGTGGCGAACCCGGTGTCCATCGCGGTGGTCGTGACGGTGGCGCCTGCGGCTCGCAGGTGGTGCTGTGAGGCCTCGATCCTCAGGCGCGCGATGGTTTCGCCGACGGTTTCTCCGGTGAGCGCACGCCAGGCCCGGTGGAAGTGAAAGGGCGAGATACAGGCCGCGTCAGCGAGTTCATCAAGGCTGGGCGGTGAGTCCAGCCGGGTGCCAATCAGCAGGGCCGCGGCGGCCAGGCGTTCGTTCCAACGATCTTCCGGTGAGGTAGTCATGGTGGGCTCCAGCGAGAGGGTGCGGCCAGCGTGCATCGAAGCCATCGCGGCCGCGGTCCCGGTCTTGCGCTTTTTGATACGCAACGACCTCATCGTAGGCGCAGGCGTGGCTCAGTGGACGTGGCTGGCGGCGGCCCGAACCGCTTCCGTCAGCTCCGCCATGCCACCCTGCGCGTTACCCGAACGGTTGGCGAACATCACCACGCCGAGGCCCTGGTCGGGGTACAACGCCACATAGGTGGACATGCCGAAGGTGCCGCCCGTATGGCTTAGGCGGCGCACGCCGTCCGGGGCCTTGTCGATCCGCCAGTTGTAGCCCACCGCAAGGCCGTCTTCGCCTGTCCACAAGGCCGTTTGCGTCAGGCGGATCGCTGGGTCGGTCGCCTTGAGCTCGGCGTCTACGAACTTCGCCATGTCCTTCGTGCTGTAGCGCAACCCACCGGCAATGCGGATGTAATCGCCTTCGATATCGGGCATGGCAACGTGGGCGTCATCGTAGCCCGTGGCAAGGTGGGTGTCGCGGCCCGGGGCATGCCCGCTGGCCATGCCAAGTGGCTGCTCGATGTAGCGTCGGCGCAGCGTATCGAAATCACTGCCGTACGCCTTCTCGACACTGATACCCAACAGCACAGCGCCCAGGTTCGAGTGCTTCTGCGTGATTCCCGGCTTTGTCGCCAGCACCGTCTGGTGCAGGTCGGCGAAGAGCTGCGGGCGGCCGTAGGCGACCAGGGCATCGCGCACCACCCATGGCATGCGTTCGGCAGGGGCATCCTTCATCAAGGTTCGAAAGTCGGGGAGGTTATCCGGCAGGCCCGACGTTGTGCTTGCCAGGTCCCGCAGCCTTACTGGCGTGCCCTCGAAGGCCAGGTTCGGGTAGGCCCCAGGGAGGTATTTGCGCAGATTGTCGTCCGGGCTGGCCTTGCCCTCGAGCACGGCATGCGCAAGGAGCAGCGAGGCGAATACCTTGGTGACCGAGCCGATCTCGTAGGTGGTGTCTTCGGTCGGCCTGGCGGGGTGCTCGCGGGATACGGTCCCAAAGTTGTAGTAGGTCACCTTGCCATGGTCGACGACCGCCATGGACAAGCCATCGGTGTGTCCCGCCGCCACGAACTGCTGTCCGAGGTCACGGAATGCGGCATCCAGCGTGGTGGTGGCGGGCGCGGTGGCGGGCGGGGGCGCGGCAGCAAATGCGCAGGCGCTGGCAACCGCCAGGGTGAGGCAAAAGGCGATACGGCGCATGCTGATTCCCTTGCGTGCTGTCGGTGGCTGGGACTGTGCCGTTCCGTGGTGGACGCGTCACGTGCCCTTGGTCATGCAATTACTTGCGAAACCGTCAGGTTGCACGGATCTCGCCACCCGTAAGAACGTCGCCGCCTTCACTGAACCTACACGCCCGGCGTCACAGGTCGCGCCGGACTGTAAACCAATGCGCCCGAGCGGAAAGGTTCGCGAAAGATCCATGGCGGCCTGCTCGATGGACAGGGGGAAGACGGCGCGACGGCCAGGGGCTCGCAATTTCCTGCGCAAAAGCGCCTGCAGTGACAACGCCGCCACGCAATGTGTGCGGCATTCCTACGGGCAAACGAAGGAACACAACGCAATGAAGATCGATGCTTTTCGCGTCACACGGAAGACGGCATTGACGGTCGCGATCACCCTCGCGATGACATCCCTGGGGAGCCACGCGGAGGATGCGTGGGTTACGACGAATACCAAGGCAGCGCTGCTACCTGCCGCGACCTCACAAATCTCCACGGCCAGCACGGCAGCCACCGCTGCGACGACGGCGATATCGGCGGGTTACAAGCTCAACATGACCGGCCAGCCGTCCATCGAAGGAACGGCGGTGACCGCACTCGCTGCCGACCACCCCCTGCACGTCGTGATCGGCATGAAGCTGCGTAACCCGGACCAGTTGCAGGCTTTCCTGCGCAACGTGACCACCCCGGGCAACGCAGCGTATGGCAAGTTCCTTTCGCCAGACCAGTTCAAGGCCCAGTTCGGGCCGACTGAAGCGCAGGTGCAGGCCGTCGTCGCGCACTTGCAGCAGTCTGGCTTCACCAACATCCAGGTGGCGCCGAACAACCTGCTGATCGAGGCCGACGGTAACGCCAGCGCGGCAACCACCGGCTTCCACACGTCGATCAAGCGATTTGAATCCGGCGGTCGCGAGTTCTTCGCCAACGATGCGCCGGCCCTTGTTCCGGCAGCGCTGGGTGAATCCGTCAACGCCGTGCTGGGCCTGCAGAACGTCAGCGTGAAGCACACGCTGCACCACGTGTACCACCCCGAGCGCGTAACCGTACCGGGCCCCGCCTCGAGCACGCAGGCCGCCGCAGCCGTCGCGGCACATCATCCGCAGGACTTCGCTGCGATTTATGGCGGCAGCAGTGTGCCAGCCGCGACGAACACCGCCGTGGGCATCATTACCTGGGGTTCGATCACCCAGACCGTCACCGATCTCAATAGCTTCACCGCCAGCGCAGGTCTCGCCACGGTCAACAGCACCATTACCAAGGTCGGTAGCGGCACGTTTGCGAACGATCCGGATTCCAACGGCGAATGGTCGCTGGATAGCCAGGACATCGTCGGCATCGCGGGCGGCGTGAAGCAGCTGATCTTCTACACGTCCGCCAACGGCAACTCCAGCTCGTCGGGTATCACCGATGCGGGCATCACGGCCACGTACAACAAAGCCGTCACCGACAACATCGCCAAGCTGATCAACGTATCACTCGGCGAAGACGAAACGGCTGCCGAGGAATCGGGTACGCAGGCCGCGGATGATGCGATTTTCCAGCAGGCTGTCGCGCAGGGCCAGATCTTCTCCATCGCCTCGGGCGATGCTGGCGTGTACCAGTGGTCGACGGATCCGACGTCGGGTTCGCCGGGCTACGTGGCGAACTCCGCCGGCACGGTGAAGATCGACCTGACCCACTACTCGGTCAGCGAACCGGCCAGCTCGCCGTACGTCATCCAGGTGGGTGGTACCCAGCTCTCCACCAGCGGCACGACCTGGTCGGGTGAAACCGTGTGGAACGAGGGCCTTTCGGCCATCGCCCCCAGCCAGGGTGACAACAATCAGCGCCTGTGGGCCACGGGTGGTGGCACCAGCCTGTACGAAGCCGCGCCGTCGTGGCAGTCGTCGGTCTCCAGCAGCACCAAGCGCGTTGGCCCGGACCTTTCGTTCGACGCCGCATCGTCGTCCGGTGCGTTGATCGTCGTCAATGGATCCACGGAGCAGGTGGGCGGCACGTCGCTCGCCTCGCCGTTGTTCGTCGGCGCATTTGCCCGGATCGAATCGGCAGCGAACAACGCCATCGGCTTCCCGGCGTCGAAGTTCTATGCCGCGTTCCCGACCCAGACGTCGCTGCTGCACGACGTCACCTCGGGCAACAACGGTTACCAGAACCACGGCTACACGGCCGCCACCGGGTTCGATGAGGCCACGGGCTTTGGCAGCTTCGATATCGGCAAGCTCAACACCTACGCCCAGGCGAACTGGGTGAGCGGTGGTGGTGGCACCACCAATGTACCGCCGGTGGCCAATTTCAGCGTGGCCACCAGTGGGCTCACGGCAACCTTCACCGATAGCTCGACGGATAGCGACGGCAGCATCGCCTCGCATGCGTGGACCTTTGGCGACGGGGCGACATCGACCGCCACGAGCCCAAGCCACACGTACACCGCCGCGGGCACCTACAGCGTCAGCGAAACGGTGACCGATAACGCCGGCGCCACCAACACGAAAACCTCGTCGGTGACGGTGACCTCGTCGGGTGGCGGTGGTGGCAACGTGCTGCAGAACGGCGTGGCGGTGACTGGCCTGTCGGCGGCGAAGAACGCCAAGCTCAACTACACGGTAGCGATTCCCTCGGGTGCCAAAAACCTGAAGATCGCGATCTCGGGTGGTTCGGGCGATGCGGATCTGTATGTGAAGTTCGGTCCGGCCCCGACGACGTCGAGCTATGACTGCCGCCCCTACGTGACGGGCAACACCGAGACCTGCTCGGTGACCTCGCCGCAGACCGGTACGTACTACGTGATGCTCAATGGTTATGCCGCGTTCTCGGGCGTGACGTTGAAGGCTACCTGGACTAATTAAGCGCTACGCACCGCGATGTCCGCCCCCGCCGGGGGCGGACATCTGGTCGTCAGGGCGAAGACCAATGGCTGCGGCCGATGACCTTGTCGTCTTTGTCGATGTCGACTGTCCAGGCCTCGAGCCCAGGAAGCAAGGGATGCACCCACCAAAGGCGCAGGACGCATGGTCGCGTGCAGCGTGTGCTTTCTACCGCGAAGCCCGCAGCTGGGCCCGGATGATTTGCGGTTTCGGGTTCAGGTGTAAACCAGAATGACGCGCGAGCGCGACCTTCGGTCGTTCCGACAGTAACTGCGTGCATCGCACGGTTCTGCGCGAAAGAGATCACTTGTGACGCGACGATGTAGCTTGCGATGGCGGCTACGATGGCGAGCGTCAGTCGAAACAAGCCATGTCGTGCCCGCGTCGTCGGCATGTCAGGCAGGGACATCGCGACCGCCCTCCTTTTGCGCATCTGGCTCGGGTCTGGCAGTTTAAACCAATGGATCCAGGCATGTACCGCCGGCGGCCTGCGGATACGGTCCGGCAACGATGTGGCGTGAAATGTCCGATCGACGGCTTTTGGGGGTATGGTTTCCACGATCTCCCGGACCCAGACTGTTCGGCATCCCAACGAAAGGCGGATCGCACATGTCACCGGAAACCGCGCTCTTTGTTATCGACGCCCAGGAGTCTTTCCGCCAGCGCCCTTATTGGCGGGAGGATGATGTCGCCCGCTATGTTGCCCGGCAGCAAGCGTTGATCGACGGGGCCCAGGCGCTGGCTATGCCGGTCGTGCGGATCTTTCACGTAGAGGACGAGGGTGTATTTTCCGAAGCCTCGGGCTTTGTCACCACATTGGCGCCTTTGCGCATGGCCCCGGCCGTTACCTTCCGCAAGCGCCGCCACAGTGCGCTGGTCGGGTCGGGGCTGGACGTATGGCTCACCGAGCATGGAATCCGGCGCATCATTATCTCGGGCATCCGCACCGAACAGTGCTGCGAGACCACCACCCGCCACGCATCCGATTTGGGCTACACGGTGGATTACGTGGGCGAGGCGACGCTGACCTTCCCGATGACCGATGCCACTGGCCGCGAATGGAGCGCAGCGGAGATCCGCGCGCGTACCGAGCTGGTGCTCGCCGATCGGTTCGCCCGCATCGCTACCGTGGAGGAGGCGCTGGGTGCCGGGTTGGACAAGGCCGCCTGATGAGCACCGTCCTGCCCGTGTACGTCGTGGTGCCGCCCCGGGTTCTCCTGCTGGACCTGGCGGGCCCAGTGGAGGTCCTGCGCAAGGCCAACCTCCTGCAGGCCGATGTACGCTTCGAGGTGACCTTCGTCGGCCCTCGCCGCAAGGTGGGCAGCTCCATCGGCCTGGGTCTCGACGGCATAGGGGTATTCCCGTCACGGGTGCCCGGGGGCGCGATGGTGGTGGTCCCGGGGCATGCGGATATTCCGATGGGGGAGCCCAGGGCCACGCCGGCCGATGATGCCGCTGCGGAGCAGTCCATCGTGGATTGGCTGGCGAAGGTCGTGCGCCCGGGTATTCGCGTGATGTCGATCTGTTCCGGCGCGATGCTTGTCGGCCGCGCCGGCCTGCTCGATGGCTTTGAATGCACGACGCATCATGCGGACACCGAAAAGCTCGCGCATGCCGTACCCGGCGCAAAGGTTCGCGAGAACAGGCTTTATGTCGAGGATGGCGAACGCCTGAGCAGTGCCGGGATTACCTCGGGTATCGACCTGATGTTGCATGTCGTCTCGGAACAGGTGGGCCCGGCTATTGCCGTGGCCGTCGCGCGCTACCTCGTCGTGTACCTGCGCCGCGCTGGTGGCGATCCGCAGCTTTCGCCCTGGCTTGAGGGGCGCAACCATATGCATCCCGCGATTCACCGGGCGCAGGATGCGGTGGCGTCGGATCCGGCGCGGGCCTGGTCGGTGGACATGTTGGCGCAGGTCGTCGCGGCAAGTCCACGCCATCTTTCCCGCCTGTTCAACGAGCACGCAGGCATGAGCGTCAGCGAATACGTGAGCCGCATGCGCCTGGCGCTGGCGCGCGAGCTGCTGGCTGAGTCCAGGCTTGACATGGAGGCCGTGGCCGAGCGTTCGGGTTTCGCTTCATCCCGGCAGTTGCGTCGGGCGTGGTCACGCACGCATACGCAATCGCCGAGCCAGTTCCGCGGTGAGGCAGGGCAGCACTAGGCCACTGGAAGTTCCCCCGGCGTAGCGGCAAACTCCGCTACGCCGGACAGGGGAAAACACAGTGGACGAGACGCGAAAGGCGGAGGCCCGGGCGCGCTTTGCGGGCATGGAAACGAGCGTGCTGGAACGGATGTGGGTGCGCGAGGAACGGGTCGACTGGGCCGAGGCGGCACTGCACGATGAATTACTGACGCGCGGTGTGGATTTCGAAGGCATGGCCGATCGCGTGGCGGGACCGGCGCCGGTGCAGCCCGCATGGATCCGACCGCTGGAAGCGCCGGTGGAGCGCCCTACGGCCACGACCGCTGAACCCGCCGGGCCGCTCGCATCCAACTGCCTCTTCGTCCCTGTGTTTCTTGTCTTGCTCGCCTGGACGATCGCGCTGTACTGGCGGGTGGCCGAAGACCACAGCATGACGCTCGCCACACGACGCATCGTATTGCCCCTGGTATTCCTCGCCATGGGCGGCTTCGGCATGTTCAGGATTTGGCGCAAGGGTTTCCGGCAGACCTTCGTGGCGACCTGGGCGGTGGGGCTGTTGGTCGGAAGCATGATATGGGTCGCTCGTCCGACCAGGCCTGCCGATGCGCCCTCTGTCATGGAAGGCATGGGTGTTGTCGGCGCGCCCGTGGTCACCGAGAACGAGACGCGGCTGCGCGCGGTCCTGCAGATGCGCGCATCCATCAGCGCGTGGTCGGGTCAGTACGCACAGATGAACAAGGATTCCGTGATAGCGGATGGCCCCTCGCCTTGGGAAGCGGAGCGCGTCGCAGATACGTCGGGCCGCGAGGCCATCGCACAGGAAATGTTGGCATGGCGCAGTGAGATCGCCGCGCGGGTGGGCGTGGACGACACGTTGGTCATCGAGCTGAAGCGCGAGACTGCCGTGCTGCCGGCGGACCTGCGCGAACAGTTCACACGCACCGTCGTGATACCTGCCGAGGCCTTTGTCGCCGCCGAGAAGGAGCGCCTTCGCCTGCTCCGCCACCAAGTGCTACTGGTCGATAACCTGTCCGCACTGGCGGCAACGCAACCGCCGGTGTGGGATCTGACGAACCATACCGCCACCTTCAGCGGTGCCGCCGCCGGGGAATACGCAAGCATCGTTGCCCAACGCGATGTCCTGTCGAACGCCGAGCACGTTGCTGGTGTCAAATCGCGCGCAGCCTGCGACCATTTCCTGCAGTCCGCCACCTTGACACTGGGAAGGCTGACGATCTGACCTGGCGTCTCACGCAAGGAGATTGCGGCGGCGTAAGCTGACGTTCTTCCGCGTTGAAGGATCAACATGCTCACCACGCTCGCTGTCGCCAATTATCGCTCGCTGCGTTCGCTCGTCATGCCCATGGGCTCGGTCAACCTGGTGACCGGTGCGAATGGTAGCGGCAAATCCAGCCTGTACCGGGCGCTTCGCCTGTTGGCTGAAACAGCGCAGGGTGGTGTGGTCGGAGCCCTTTCGCGCGAGGGTGGCCTGGGCTCGACCTTGTGGGCGGGGCCTGAGAAATTCTCGAAAGGCATGCTGGCAGGGAGTGAGCCCGTGCAGGGCACCATGCGCGAGAACGCCATCGCGTTGAAGTTAGGCTTCGCCGCCGATGCGTTTGGGTATGCCATCGATCTTGGCTACCCGGAGCCCTCTATGTCGATGTTCGACTTCGATCCCGCGATCAAGTCAGAGGTTATCTTCAGCGGCCCGTTCCTGCGCGACGCTGGCAAGCTGGTGATACGCAAGGGCCCTTCCGTGCGCTCGCGTGATGGCAAGGCGTGGCGTGTAGTGGCGCAGCACCTCGCGCCCTTCGAGTCCATGTTCACCCAGATCGCCGATCCCGAGCGTGCCCCCGAAGTGCTTGCCCTGCGCGAAACGATCCGTGCGTGGCGCTTCTACGACCATTTCCGCTCCGACGCCGATGCGCCGGCGCGCACACCGCAACTGGCCACGCGCACGCCCGTGTTGAGCCACGATGGCCGGGATCTCGCCGCGGCGTGGCAGACGATTCGGGAAATCGGTGATACGCGCGCGCTGGATGCTGCGGTTGACGATGCGTTCCCGGGTGCGCACGTGTCGGTGGTGTCCGAAGGCGCGCGGCTCAGTCTTCGCTTCCATCAACCAGGGTTACTGCGCCCGCTTTCGTCGGCTGAGCTTTCCGATGGTACGTTGCGCTACCTGCTGTGGATCGCGGCACTGCATACACCGCGGCCGCCGCCGCTCATGGTGCTCAATGAGCCGGAGACCAGCCTGCACCCCGATCTGTTGCCCGCGTTGGGCCGCCTGATACTGAATGCGGCCACACGCAGCCAGGTGTGGGTGGTTTCGCATGCCTCGCGACTTATCGCGACCCTGGAAGGGTCGGATGCCTGTCAGCCCGTCCATCTCGAGAAAACGTTGAGCCAGACGAACATCGAAGGGCAGGGCATGCTCGATGAGCCGCCGTGGCATTGGCTGGAAGAACGCTGAAGGCCGGCGCGTGGCGCGCTACCATGGCGCGTAGTCCGAGAAGGAGTGTTCGATGCGGATCCATGGCGCCTGCCACTGCGGCAATATCGCGTTTGACCTGGATTGGCCGGAGAGTGTTCCGGTCGCACAGCGGGCTTGTGGTTGTACGTTCTGCCAGAAGCACGGCGCGACGTGGACCGCGAATCCACAGGCGGCATTGCACGTCCACATCGTCGATGGCTCCCGCGTCTCCCGCCACCGTTTCGGTACGCAGACCGCCGATTTCCACGTGTGCGCCAGCTGTGGTGTGGTGCCCGTGTGCACGAGCGAAATTGACGGCCGCCTCTATGCCGTGGTCAATACGCGTACGTTCGACAACCGTGGCTCACTGACCGATCCGGTGCCCGTGGATTTCGATGGCGAAGCTGAGGATGCTCGACTGGCCCGCCGAACAAAGAACTGGATCGGCGACGTGGCTTTCGTGGGCACGTGATGACCTCTCGCCCCCCTCAAGGACGTGACCTATGAAGCGATTGACCGGACTGCTGCTTGTTATTGCCACGAACTCCGCATTGGCCGCCCCCGGCCATTTTGAAGAGCGCGCCGCGAAAGTGGAGGGTGTGGATTATCGGTACCAGGTGTTCGTACCGACCGGGCTCGATGCGTCAACCCATCCGCCGATCGTTCTGTTCCTGCACGGCAGCGGCGAACGGGGCGACGACAATCGAAAGCAGCTGAGTCAGGGGCTGCCACCCTGGTTGCACGAGCACCCGGATTTCCCCGCGGTTGTCGTCATGCCACAGGCGCGCAGCGGCGCGAGCTGGGACAACAACACCGTATCGGCAGCAGCCCTGGCCATCCTGCGGTTATCGGTCACCGAGTTTCACGCTGACCCGAAGCAGGTCTACCTCACCGGTCTATCTGATGGCGGTTACGGCGCGTGGAAACTGGCAGCCGAACACCCTGGCGAATTCGCGAGCGTGGTCATCGTGTGTGGCGGCGTTTCGTCGACCTGGGACGGCGCGCTGAGCAGCGGCATTTGGGGTGCCCCGGTCCGGGACGGGGCCGAGGCCGTTTTCACCTGGGTCGCGCACAGGGTGCGAGGGACACCGATCCAGATATTCCACGGTGCTGACGATACGGCCGTCTCCCCGGAACAGTCCCGGGGCATGTACGCCGCACTCAAATCCATCGGCTCGCCCGTGCGTTACACGGAATACCCGGGCGTGGGCCACGGCGCATGGCAGAAGGCCTACGCCACGCCAGGCTTGTGGGCTTTCTACCACCCCGAGCGTCGTTAGGCCTGTAAACCACCGAAGCGGTCCGCCGATACCGGCTCCAGATCGTCGATGACATGATCGCTTATCGACAATCGATAAGTGATATGCCATGATCGTCTCATTCGCAGACAAGGACACGGAATCGCTATTTCGGGGGTACTGCGCGCGTCGCTGGATGTCCATCGCCCAGGTGGCGCGACGGAAGCTGGCGCAGCTGAATGCTGCAGCCACGCTCGCGTTTCTCGCCAGTCCGCCAGGCAATCGGCTGGAACTGCTTAAGGGCGACCGGGCGGGGCAGTTCAGCATCCGCATCAATGCCCAGTTTCGAATCTGCTTCCGTTGGCAGGATGGTGACGTCCACGCCGTCGAAATCGTTGACTATCACTAGAGGCAAGCCATGAGCGATCCCCTGCCGCCCGTACATCCTGGTGAAATCCTGCGTGAGGACTACATGCGTCCTCTGGGGTTGTCGTCGAACGCCCTGGCCATCGCCATTGGTGTTACCGCAGCGCGCATCAACGAGCTCGTGACGGGAAAGCGGGGCCTCACCGCTGACACCGCCTTGCGTCTGGCGCGGTACTTCGGAACGGATCCGCGGAGCTGGATGAACCTGCAGCTCAACTACGAGCTGGAAATGGCCGAGCGCCGTCTTGGCGACGCCTTGCAGCGTATCCACCCGCGCGCGGCTTGAACGTCAAATCAGCGCGCTGGCGGCGGAAGTAGCCTCGTTGACGCGGTCACCTGCCGACGGATCGGAAACCATGGCCTCTACCCGGTCGCGGCCGGTGCGCTTGGCCTGATAGAGCGCGGCGTCCGCCGTATCGATCAGGCGCTGGATGTGGGTGCCGGTGCCGGTGGCGACGCCCACGCTCGTGGTGAACATGATCGGTTCACCCGCGTAATGCGCGGGCGAGCGCTCGACCAGCGCCCGCAGCGACTCGGCCAGGGTCACGGCCACGTTCGCGCTGGTGCAGGGGGCAAGCAGCAGGAACTCCTCGCCGCCGTAGCGCGAAAGCAGGGCGCGCGCGGGGATGCCGCCCTCACGCAGGGTGCGGGTGAAGTGCTGGAGCACGGCATCGCCGCCGGCGTGGCCCCAGCGATCGTTGATCGCCTTGAAATGGTCCAGGTCGAACAACAGCACCGCGTGGGTGTGCTCGCGGTTGGCCTGGAGCACGGGCGCGGCGGCCTTGAGCAGGGCGGTACGGTTAAGCAGGCCGGTAAGCCCATCCACGTTGGCGGCCACCCGCAGGTCGTGGACCAGCCGCTGGGAGAGCATCAGGGTGAAGCCGGTGAGGTCGTCAGGAGCGACGCCAGTTCGGGGGATTCCATCTCAGGGTGGAGTGAGACGAGCCCGCGGGCGACGTAGAACAGGGCATCGATCACGAAGACCAGGGCGGTAAACAGGCTGCCGGCCTTGAGCTCGCGCGGTGCCCGCAGCAGGAAGAACACCATCCAGCCATCCCAGAAGATGCTTTTCAGGCCGAATACGGCGCTTTCCAGTGGCTGGCTGGGCGGCCACACCATGAAACCGACCTGGATCAACAGAAACAGGGCAATGACCAGGGCCGGCCAGCGCCATCGCAAGGGGTGCCCAAGGTGCATGGCAATGCCGATCAGCATGGCCGCATTTGCCAGCGCAATCAGTACGCTACCGATAATGGCTGAAAGAAAGCTTCCGTTCTCATCGTACCCCTGGGCCAGGCCGGCAAAGGTGAGCAGCCAGAAAGCCGCGGCCCACACGTGCAGCGCCGCCATGCCGCGGAGCACAAGGCTCGTCAGCGAGAAGCTCAGCGCAATGGCGATGCCCACGGCCAGGCCGATAATGCCCAGCGTGTGGACGTCCAGCCCGGTTACCCCATCCATTCGTCCGAATTCCCCCGATCGGCCATGGCCCATTCTAGGGCCAATAACGCACGGGGTGGCGCGGCGTTACATCTGTTTCAGGGGTGGGGGTGAACTTGCGCGAAGCCGTCGATTTGCGTTAGAATTACTGAATCTTAAGCGCCGTTAACCATCGATCGTGTGTCGCTGGTCGCCGTCGCTTCAGGACCTTTCTTTTTACAAGAAAGCCTCCTCGTGAGGCTTTTTTGTTGGGCGCAGGGAGCGCGTCCCGCGACACTCGTGAGTGCCTCAGGGCGTCTCGCAGGCGCTGTGGAGGAAAGTGTCGGGATACATCGGCGACGAAAGGAATGGGCCGTTCGGGGCCTTTTTTTGTTTCTGGCGACCAGAAAACCGTAGGTAACGTGGACACCAACGCACTAACACAACGCTTTTCGGAGATTGTTGCCGACCTCGGCCTCGAGGTACTGGGCATCGAATTTTCCCCTGCCGGTGGCGGGCAGAGCACCTTGCGCGTCTATCTGGATGTACCGGAAGAGCTGCGCGAAGGCCGCGAGTCACCGGAAGTCACCGTGGACGATTGCGAATCGGCCAGCCGCGAGTTCTCGGCCTGGCTCGATGTTGAAGATCCGATCCCCGGCAACTATGTACTGGAGGTCTCCTCGCCCGGCATCGACCGGCCGATTTTCAGCGCCGCGCAGTTCGCGCGCCTGATCGGCCAGGAAGTGAAGGTGCTGCTGAAGGCCCCGATCGAGGGCCGCCGCCGGCTCAAGGGCAACGTCGTTGAAGTAAACGGCGAGCACATTGTCCTGGAAGGCGAGGCCGGCAAGTTCGAATTCGAGCACGCGGACGTCGAAAGCGCCCGCGTGGTGCCTGATTGGGTGGCCCTCGGCTATGCACCACAGCCGAAGCCGGCTCCGGGCGCAAAGAAGAAATCCAAATAAACGACGACGGGATGCCGCGGGGCATCCTCATGGGAGTAGCGGCAATGAGCAAAGAACTTTTGCTGGTAGTCGACGCGGTCGCCAATGAAAAGGGCGTGCCGCGCGAAGTCATTTTTGAAGCCATGGAAGCGGCGCTCGCCTCGGCCGCCAAGAAGCGCTACCCCGAAGAGGACCCGGATATCCGTGTCGAGATCGACCGCGACACCGGTGATTACGAGACGTTCCGTCGCTGGGAAATCATCGCTGACGATGGCGAGATGGAAGATCCGTCTTACCAGATCCGCATGATGGATGCCGAGGATGAGGCGGGCGAGGGTGAAACGCCTGAAGTTGGCGGCTGGGTCGAGCACCAGATCGAGAACGCCGAGTTCGGCCGTATCGCCGCGCAGGCTGCCAAGCAGGTCATCGTGCAGCGCGTCCGTGAGGCCGAGCGCCAGCAGGTGGTCGATGCCTTCGTCGATCGCGTGGGTGAACTCGTCACCGGCATCGTCAAGCGCGTCGAGCGTGGCAACGTCTACCTCGACCTGGGCAGCAATGCCGAGGCCTTCATTCCGCGCGACAAGACCATTCCGCGTGAATCGCACCGCGTGGGCGACCGCGTCCGTGGCTACCTGTACGAAGTGAAGTCGGAAATCCGTGGCCCGCAGCTGTTCGTTTCGCGCAGCGCGCCGGAATTCATGATGGAGCTGTTCAAGCTCGAAGTGCCGGAAGTCGGCCAGGGCCTCGTCGAGATCAAGGGCTGCGCCCGCGATCCGGGCGACCGCGCCAAGATCGCCGTGGTGGCCCACGATACCCGCACCGATCCCATCGGCGCGTGCATCGGCATGCGCGGTTCGCGCGTCCAGGCCGTTTCGAACGAGCTCAATGGCGAGCGCGTCGACATCATCCTGTGGCACGACAACCAGGCTCAGTACGTTATCAATGCCATGGCGCCGGCCGAAGTGCAGTCCATCATCATGGATGAGGAAAAGCACTCCATGGACATCGCGGTCGCCGAGGACAAGCTGTCCCAGGCTATCGGTCGCGGTGGCCAGAACGTGCGCCTTGCCAGCAAGCTCACCGGCTGGCAGCTCAACGTGATGACCCAGGACCAGGTCACCGCCAAGAGCGAGGCCGAGCAGGCCGCCGCCCTGGCGCTGTTCCAGGACAAGCTCGAAGTCGACGAGGAAATCGCCGGCATCCTGGTTTCGGAAGGCTTCTCCTCGATTGAGGAAATCGCCTACGTGCCCAGCGCCGAACTGCTCGCCGTTGAAGGCTTTGACGAAGACATCGTTGAAGAGCTCCGCGCCCGCGCCCGCGACGCGCTGCTTACCGAGGCGCTGGCCGTCGAAGAAAACGTGGAAGGGCCGGACCAGGAGCTACTCGACCTGGAAGGCATGGATGAGGCCACCGCCTATGCGCTCGTCGAGCGCAACGTGCGGACGCTGGATGACCTGGGCGACCTGGCCGTCGACGAGCTCATCGATATTGAAGGTATGACCGAGGATCGCGCCAAGCAGCTGATCATGGCTGCGCGCGCTCCGATGATCGCCCGACTGGAGAAGGGCGGCTAAGCGCGGCACCGGAAGCGCCCCGGAGGGGCGCCCCGAGGGAAGCCACGAGGCTTCCCGCCAGGGACGGAGGCAGCCTGAGATCACATCGATGGCACGGGTAACGCGCGGGAACGGCGGAGAATAATGAACGATGTCGGACGTCACGATTAAACAACTCGCCCAGGTACTGGGTATGCCGGTCGACAAGCTGCTTTCGCAGCTTGGCGAAGCCGGAATGAATTTCTCCAACGCGGAGCAGGTCATCAGCAGCACTGAAAAGGTGAAGCTGCTCGGCTTCCTGCGCCGTACGCACGGCAAGAACGAACCCGCTCCCGAAGCGGACGACAGCGCGCCGCGCCAGATCACCCTGAAGCGCCGCACCGTCGGTGAGCTGAAGGTCAGCGGCGGCTCCGGCCGTGGTGCCGGCCCGGCGAAGACGGTGAACGTGGAAGTGCGCGCCAAGCGCACCTACGTGAAGCGCAGCGCCATCGCCGATGAGGCCCCGGTGGATAACGACCGCGACGAGGCTGCCCAGAAGCTGGCCGAATCGCAGGCCCAGCGTGAGCACGAGGAAGCCCAGCGCCGCGAGGAAGCTGAGCTGCGCGCCCAGGCTGAAGCCGAGCGTCGCGAAGCGGAAGCCGAGGCGCGTCGCCAGGAAGAGGCCGCCATCGAGGCGCGCCGCCAGGCGGAAGCTGCGGCTGCCGCCGAGCGTGCACGCGCCGAGGAAGCGTCGCGTGCCGCCGCCGCGTCGGCTGTCGAGCCGCCGGTCGCTGCCGCCGAGGCAACGCCCGCCGCTCCGGCGACCACGGACGCCACGCCGGCTGCCGCCGGCGACGACCAGCCCGGCCACCAGACAGCCAAGCTCGATACGCGCTCGCTCGGCATGATCCTGCCGCGCATTCATGAGCCGCGTAAGCGTGAGCGCATTGTTTCCAAGCCGACGCCGCCGCCGGCACCGGCCCCCGCGCCGGCCCCGGCGCCTGTTGCGGCCCGTCCGGCTGCACCCGCTGCCCGCCCGGCCTCGCCGGCTGGTGCCGGTGCACGTCCGGCGCCTGGCGCCGTTGCCGCCGCCAACGATACGCGCGGTAACGCGCGGCCGAAGCACGGTGGCGGTGGTGCAGGTGCGGGCAGCGGTCGCGGTGGCGACCGTGAAGCGGGTGGCAAGCGTTTCGCCGCCGGCGAAATGCACCTGTCCGATGCCGACCGCGCCCGCCGTTCCAGCGGCAAGGGTGGTCGTGGCAAGCCGGGCAAGGGCGGCCGCTCCGAGCCGCAGCGTGGCTCCGCGGCATCCAGCGGTCCGCACGGCTTCACCCGCCCGACGGCGGCTGTGGTTCGCGACGTGGTCGTGGGTGATAACAACATCATTGCCGACCTTGCGCAGAAGATGGCCGTGAAGGGCGCGGAAGTCGTGAAGGCGCTGTTCAAGATGGGCGTCATGGCGACCATCAACCAGACCATCGATTTCGATACCGCATCGTTGGTCGTCGAAGAACTCGGCCATAATCCGGTTCGTGTTACCGATAACGACGCCGAAGCGGCGCTCGCCTCGCACACCAGCGCGGCCGAGCTCGAGGGCGACAAGGTCACGCGTCCGCCGGTCGTCACCATCATGGGCCACGTCGACCACGGCAAGACCTCGCTGCTGGATTACATCCGCCGCACCAAGGTCGCTTCGGGCGAGGCCGGTGGCATCACCCAGCACATTGGCGCGTACCACGTTGAAACCAGCCGTGGTGTCATCACGTTCCTCGATACCCCGGGCCATGCGGCGTTTACCGCCATGCGTGCCCGCGGTGCGCAGTCCACGGATATCGTGGTGCTGGTCGTGGCCGGCGATGACGGCGTCATGCCGCAGACGGTGGAAGCCGTTAAGCACGCGCGTGCCGCCAAGGTGCCGCTGATCGTCGCGCTGACCAAGATGGACAAGTCCGACACCAACGTGGACCACGTCAAGCAGGGCCTCGGCAACCTCGAGGTCATCCCGGAAGAGTGGGGTGGCGATACGCCGTTCGTGCCGGTGTCCGCGAAGACGGGCATGGGTATCGACGATCTGCTCGATGCGATCTCGATCCAGGCCGAAGTCATGGAACTCAAGGCCGTGGCCGATGGCCTTGCCTCGGGTGTCGTGATCGAATCCAGCCTGGATCGCGGCCGCGGCCCGGTGGCTACCGTGCTGGTCCAGCAGGGCACGTTGAAGAAGGGCGATTTCGTGGTCTGCGGCGTCGAGTACGGCCGCATGCGCGCGCTGATCGATGAAACCGGCAAGCAGGTCAACGAAGCCGGTCCGTCCATCCCCGTGCAGGTGCTGGGCCTTTCCGGCGTGCCGGAATCGGGTGACGACTTCGTCTGCGTCGCGGATGAGCGCCTGGCTCGCCAGGTGGCCGCCGAGCGTCAGCAGAAGCGTCGCGAAACCCGCCTGGTGACCAAGTCGAACCGTCTGGAAGACATCATGGCTCAGATGAGCCAGGGTGAAGGCCAGCAGACCCTGAACATCCTGGTGAAGGCCGATGTGCAGGGTTCGGTCGAAGCACTGCGCGATTCGCTGACCCAGATCGGCAACGAGCGGGTCAAGGTGAACGTCATCGCTTCCGGCGTGGGCGGCATCACCGAGTCCGAAGCCCAGTTGGCCGCTGCCTCCAAGGCGCTGGTCATCGGCTTCAACGTCCGTGCCGATGCCTCGGCGCGCAAGGTGATCGATACCGCGGGCCTCGATGTCCGTTACTTCTCGATCATTTACGACGTGATCGATCAGGTGAAGCAGGCGGCGTCCGGCCTCCTCGGCATGGAAGTGCGCGAAGAGATCATCGGCGTGGCCCAGGTCCGCGATGTGTTCCGTTCGTCGAAGTTCGGCGCGGTGGCCGGTTGCATGGTCATCGAAGGCATCGTCAAGCGTTCCAAGCCGATCCGCGTCCTGCGCGACAACGTCGTGGTGTTCCAGGGCGAACTGGAATCGCTGCGCCGCTTCAAGGAGCTGGTGGACGAAGTCCGCAACGGCACCGAGTGCGGTATTGCGGTGAAGCAGTACAACGACGTGAAGGTCGGCGACCAGATCGAGTGCTTCGAGCGCATCGAAGTCGCCCGCACGCTGTAACAGGAAGGTCCTGCCTCCCCGGTTCGCCGGGGAGGCTTTTCTCGTTTATAGGAGGCGGATATGCCGTCCCGTGATTTCAAACGTACCGACCGCGTCTCCGCCGAGCTGCGCCGCGAAATCGGCCTGCTGGTGCATGCCGCCGTGCGTGAACATGCCCTGCCGTCCGTCAGCGTTTCCGATGTGGAGACCACCAAGGATCTCGATGTGGCCACGGTGTGGGTCACCGCGCTGATGCCGGAAAAATCGGCCGAGGCGGTGAAGGCCCTCAAAGAGCTGGCGAAGGAATTCCGCCGCGAGCTTTCCAAAACCATGCGCCTGCGCCGCGTGCCCGAGTTGCGCTTCAAGTACGACGAATCGGTCGACCGTGCCGAGCGTATTGAAACGCTGCTGCGTGAAAACCCGGTCCCGCCGGCTGAAGAGCCAGGCGAATAAACCGCATGCCCTGTAGGAGCGCGCTTGCGCGCGATGGGCGGTGCAGCAAGGGTCAGCCTCTGCCGCGTCATCGATCACGTGCAAGCACGCCCCTACACCTACCTGTTCATCTATGAATCGTCGCTCCTATCGAGACATCCACGGCATCCTCCTGCTCGACAAGCCGCTGGGCCTGAGCTCCAACCAGGCACTACAGACGGCGCGGCGCCTCGTGGGCGCCGCGAAGGGCGGCCACACGGGTAGCCTCGATCCCCTGGCCACCGGCTTGCTGCCGCTTTGCTTTGGCGAAGCCACCAAGATCGCGGGCTGGCTGCTTGGTTCGCGCAAGGCGTACGAGGCCGAGGTGAAGCTGGGCGCCACGACCACGACAGCCGATCTCGAGGGTGAGATCGTCGACACGCTGCCGGTACCGCCGCTGGACGATGCCCTGGTCGAATCCGCGCTGGCACCCCTGCGTGGCCGGATCACCCAGGTGCCCCCGGCGTACTCCGCGATCAAGCAGGATGGTGTGCCGCTTTATGTCCGTGCCCGCCGCGGCGAGGTCGTCGACGTGCCATCGCGCGAGGTTGACGTCTACCGGCTGGAGGTGATCGAGCGGGCAGGGGATACGCTTCGCCTGCATGTCGAGTGCGGCTCGGGCACCTATGTCCGCAGCCTGGCCGTGGACCTGGGTGCCAACCTTGGCTGCGGCGCCCACCTCACCGGCTTGCGCCGTCTTTGGGTGGAGCCGTTCATGGCGCCGGCCATGGTCACGCTGGATGAGCTGAGGGCAGCGGCCGAAACGGGCCCCGACCCGCTCGAGGCTTGCCTGCTGCCTGTCGATGCCGGGCTCGCTCATATTCCCCGGGTGGAACTCGATCCCGAGCAGACCCGCGTGCTCGGCTTTGGTCAGCCGGTGCCACTTGGCGCCACGGTGACGCCCGGCCGCTGCGGCGTGTGGGGTGCCGATGGCCGGCTCATGGCCCTGGGAGACATCGCTGAAGACGGCATTCTGAGGGTTCTCAGGGGCTTCAACCTGCCACCACCCTGACCGGGCTTGTTGCCGCTACGCGCAGGACGTTACAATTACGTGCTCGTTTAATAGCTTTCATCAAAGCGAGGCTTGCGCAACTTCATCGGTGGCCGTTGAGGTTGCGCAAGTCTCGCATCCGCTTTTTTAAGGAATCGATACACATGTCGCTCACCGTCGAACAGACCAGCCAGATCATCAAGGACTACGGTCGCAAGGAAAACGACACCGGCTCGACCGAAGTTCAGGTCGCGCTGCTGTCCGCGAACATCACCGCGCTGCAGGATCACTTCCAGGCGCACAAGCAGGACCATCACTCGCGTCGCGGTCTGCTGAAGATGGTCAACAAGCGCAAGACGCTGCTGGCCTACCTCAAGAAGAGCGACCTCGCTCGCTACCAGACCCTCATCGAACGCCTCGGCCTGCGCCGCTAAATCACCGGAACAGGACGAGGAGACAACGAAGTGGCGAAAGTAACCAAGTCATTCCAGTACGGTAGTCACGAAGTCACGCTGGAGACGGGCGAAATCGCCCGCCAGGCGTCCGGTGCAGTCATGGTCAGCATGGGCGGCACCGTCGTCCTGGTGACCGTTGTCGCTGCGCCGAAGGCCCGCGAAGGCCAGGACTTCTTCCCCCTCACGGTCGACTACATGGAGAAGTTCTACTCCGCGGGTCGCATTCCGGGTGGCTTCTTCAAGCGCGAAGGCCGTCCGACCGAGAAGGAGACGCTGACTTCGCGCCTCATCGATCGCCCGCTTCGTCCGCTGTTCCCGGAAGAGTTCCGCAACGAGATCCAGGTCATTGCCCAGGTCGTCTCGCTGAACCCGGAAGTCGACGGTGATATCCCGGCGCTGATCGGTGCCTCGGCTGCCATGTCGCTCGCCGGCGTGCCCTTCAAGGGCCCGATCGGTGCGGCGCGCGTCGGCTACGCCAACGGCCAGTACATCCTCAACCCGACCGCTTCGCAGCTGAAGACCTCGGACCTCGACCTCGTCGTGGCCGGTACCTCCAGCGCCGTGATGATGGTCGAGTCGGAAGCCAAGCTGCTCAGCGAAGACGTGATGCTCGGCTCGGTCGTGTTCGGCCACCAGCAGATGCAGGTCGCGATCGACACCATCAACGCGTTCGTTGCCGAAGCCGGCGCGAAGGCGTTCAAGTGGGAAGCCCCGGCTGCCAAGACGGCGCTGTATGACGCGGTCAAGGCCGCCGTCGGCAACCGTTTCGCCGAAGCGTTCCAGATCCGCGACAAGCTGGCTCGCCGTGACGTCATCAGCGCGCTCAAGAGCGACGTGAAGACGGCCATCGCTGCCGATGCCGAAGCCAACGGCTGGACCGATGGCGACATCGGCGCCGCGTTTGGCGAAGTCGAGTACCGCACCCTGCGCGACGGCGTGCTCAGCACGAAGGTCCGCATCGACGGCCGTCAGCTCGATGACGTCCGCCCGATCACCGTCCGCGTCGGCGTCCTGCCGCGCACGCACGGCTCGGCGCTGTTCACCCGCGGTGAAACCCAGGCGCTGGTCGTTGCCACGCTCGGCACCACCCGTGACTCGCAGATCATCGATGCGCCGGAAGGCGAGTGGAAGGACACGTTCCTGTTCCACTACAACTTCCCTCCGTTCTCGGTGGGCGAAACCGGTCGCGTGGGCAGCCCGAAGCGTCGCGAAGTCGGCCACGGCCGCCTCGCCAAGCGTGGTGTGCAGGCCGTCAAGCCGACCATCGAAGAGTTCCCGTACGTCGTTCGCGTCGTGTCGGAAATCACCGAGTCGAACGGTTCCTCGTCCATGGCTTCGGTCTGCGGCTCCTCGCTGGCCATGATGGACGCTGGCGTGCCGCTCAAGGCGCCGGTGGCGGGTATCGCCATGGGCCTGGTGAAGGAAGGCAACGACTTCGTCGTGCTCTCCGACATCCTGGGTGACGAAGACCACCTCGGCGACATGGACTTCAAGGTGGCCGGTACCGCCGATGGCGTCTCCGCGCTGCAGATGGACATCAAGGTCGACGGCATCACCGAAGAGATCATGCGTACGGCACTGGCCCAGGCCAAGCGTGGCCGCCTGCACATCCTCGGCGAAATGGCCAAGTGCATCACGGAAGCCCGCTCGGAAATGAGCGAGTTCGCTCCGCGCCTGCTCACGATCAAGATCCACCCGGACAAGATCCGCGAAGTCATCGGTAAGGGCGGCGCCACCATCCGCTCGATCACCGAAGAGACCGGCACCACCATCGACATCACGGACGACGGCAACGTCGTGATCGCCTCGGTCAACCGTGAAGCCGCCGAAGCCGCGCGCAAGCGCATCGAACAGATCGTTTCGGACGTTGAGCCGGGCCGCATCTACGAAGGCAAGGTCGCGAAGCTGATGGACTTCGGCGCATTCGTCACCATCATGCCGGGCAAGGACGGCCTCGTGCACGTCTCGCAGATCTCCAGCGAGCGCGTCGAGAAGGTCTCCGACAAGCTGAAGGAAGGCGACATCGTCAAGGTGAAGGTCCTGGAAGTCGACAAGCAGGGCCGTATCCGCCTTTCGATGAAGGCCGTGACCGAAGAAGAAAACGCCGCGGGCTGATCCATCGCACGCAGTGACTAAAAGACCGGCCCCGCAAGGGGCCGGTTTTTTTATGGACGTATATGCCGCCCGTCACCTAGCGATGTAAACGTTTCACTGGCAGTCTCGGACCCGATGCCCGTCCCCACGGGTGCGTTTTTTGGAGATGTCATGAGCGTTCCCCTTCGCCTGCGCCCCCTGGTGCTCGCTGCTTCCGTTGTCCTCGCGTTCCCAGCCGCTGCCGGTGCGGCGGACGTCGCGCCGATGTTGGCGGCCGTCCAGCCTTCGAACTCGCAGTTGGTATCGCCTGCGATCGAGAAGCGCGTCAACGAGCTGCTCGCACGCATGACCCTGGAAGAAAAGATCGGCCAGCTGGTGCAGTACGGCGCCAGCGGCGGTGCCGACACAAAGGCGGGCGACACCGCCATCGCACTGAATCCGGAAACCCAGGCGCATGTCGATGCGCTCGCGCTGGCGCGCAAGGGCGAGCTCGGCTCCATGCTTAATGTAACTGGCGCCGCACGAACGAAAGAATTCCAGGAAGCCGCGCTGAAGAGCCGTCTCGGCATTCCGCTCCTGTTTGGCGCTGACATCATCCACGGCTATCGCACGGTCTACCCCGTGCCGCTGGGCCTTTCCGCCACGTGGGATCCGCAGCTCGTGCAGGATCTGTCGCACATGTCCGCGCAGGAGGCGACGACAGCAGGCGTGAAGTGGTTCTACTCACCCATGGTCGATATCTCGCGCGATGCGCGCTGGGGTCGCTCAACCGAGGGTGCGGGCGAGGATCCCTATCTGGGCGCGGCGATCGCGCGGGCTTACATCCGCGGCTACCAGGGCAAGGATCTCGCTGCAGCGGATAGCGTGGCCGCTTCCGTGAAGCATTTTGCTGCCTATGGCGCGGCGGAAGCCGGGCGCGAATACAACACCACCGATATGTCCGATGTGCGCCTGCGCCAGGTGTACCTGCCGCCCTACAAGGCGGCGGTGGAAGAGGGTGCCGCGACCATGATGAGTTCGTTCAATGCGCTCAACGGTGTGCCCGCCACGGCGAACACGTACCTCATGACCGATATCCTTCGGAAGGAATGGGGCTTCGATGGCTTTGTGGTGAGCGACTTCACGGCGGTCATGGAACTGACCCACCATGGCATCGCACTGGATGCCGCCACCGCGACGCAGAAGGCACTGCAGGCTGGTGTGGAAGTGGACATGATGAGCCACTATTACGACACCCAGATCCCAACGTTGCTGAAAGAAGGCAAGCTTTCGATGGCCACCGTGGATGAGGCGGTGCGCCGCGTCCTTCGGGTGAAGTTCGCGCTGGGCCTCTTCGAACGCCCGTACTCCGCAAGCACCGAGGTGACGGCGGCCGTGGATGCGCACCGGCCGCTCGTGCGTCGCGCTGCCGAAGAATCCTTTGTCCTGCTGAAGAACGGCGGCCAGGCCGCACCGGCTGTGCTGCCGCTTTCGCCTGGCGTAAAGAAACTCGCGTTGATCGGCCCGCTGGCTGACGACGCCAGCGAGATGCAAGGTGCCTGGGGCGGTGCGCAGCACGTGCCTGATGTGGTGACGCTGCGTCGTGGGCTGGCTGCGCGGATGAAGGCGCAGGGTGGCGAACTGCTTTACGCACACGGCACCGATGTGGAAACCGATTCGGAATCCGGCTTTGATGAAGCGCTGAAGGCTGCGGCGCAGGCCGACGTCGTGGTGATGGCGCTCGGCGAATCGTCGCGCATGAGTGGCGAAGCCGGTTCGCGCGCACACCTGGACCTGCCCGGTAACCAGCAGGCGTTGCTCGAACGCGTCGTTGCAACCGGCAAGCCGGTGGTGCTGCTCGTCTTCTCCGGGCGCCCGCTCGTCCTCGATTGGGCGGATAAAAACGTCCCCGCGATCATGGCTGTTTGGTTCCCGGGCACCGAAGCGGGCAATGCCGTGGCCAACGTCCTGTTCGGCGATGTGGCGCCCAGCGGCAAGCTCACCATGAGTTTCCCCCGCGCCGTGGGCCAGGAGCCGCTGTACTACAACCAGTTTCCGACGGGGCGTCCGCCGGGCGATGCGGACCTTACGAAGCCGCCCGGCCACGATACGGCGTTTATCTCGCGCTACATTGATGTCGCCAACGATGCGTTGTATCCGTTCGGCCATGGCCTCTCGTACACAAGCTTCGGGTATAGCGATGTGCAGGTGTCCCGCGCAAAGGTTCCCTTGGCGGCGGCGAACCATGCCGGCGCCACCCACCTCGTTTCCGTTACCGCGACGGTAAAGAACACCGGCCAGCGGGCCGGCACGGAAGTGGTCCAGCTTTACGTGCGCAATCTCGGTGCCAGCGTCGAGCAGCCCGTGCGTAGCCTGCAGGGCTTCCAGCGCGTCGCATTGCAGCCGGGCGAGTCAAAGCGCGTGACGTTCCAGCTCGGCTTCCCCGAGCTCTCGTTCTGGAACGCCCGCAGCCAGCAGGTGGTCGAGCCGACGCAATACACCGTGTGGGTGGGCGGCTGTTCCACCGCGGACCAGCAGGCGTCGTTCACGATCACGCCCTGACGGCAGGGCGCGGTCGGTTGCCCGGTGCCGTACCATAGGCCCATGGCAGATAAACCGACCGACTTCATCGACCAGTACCAGGCCTTCGTCCGCCAGGGCGTCGAGGCCTGGGCCAGGCAGTTCGACCCGAAGGCCGAGCACGCCGAGGCGCCCTCGGCCGATATCGTGGGCCGCCTGTTCGCCGGCCTGGGCGGCTTTGGTGACTGGATGCGGGCATTCACCTCGGGTGAGCCGCCAGCGTCGCCCTTTATGCACGGTACGCCTCCGTTTGGGCAGCAGGCGCCAGGCATGGGCATGCCGCCCTACGGGGCGGCCGGTGCCGGTGCCGGCGCTGGCGTGCCGCCTTATGGCTATCCCGGCGGGGCCCCTGGCATGCCGCCGTTCGGCTACGGGCCGCCGCCAGGCGCCCAGCCCGGTACCGACGGTTTCGACGAATGGGCGCGCGTCGCGCGCGAGGCCCTGTCGATGCCGGGCCTCGGCCTCAATCGTGAACAGCAAGAAGAGCAGCAGGCCCTGTTGCGCGCGTGGATCGATTACGCCCAGCAGTACGCCCGCTACCAGTCGCTATTGCAGCGGGTGCAGGATCGCGCCGGCGAAACCCTGCGCGCGCAGGGCATGCCGGCCGATGCCGATAGCCTGCGTGCCGTGTACGACCGCTGGGTAAACTTCTCCGAAGAGAGCTACGCCGAAGCCGCCATGTCGGACGAGTTCCGCGAGGTGTACGCCGCACTGGTCAACGCGCAGATGCAGCTCAAGGTGCTCCAGCAGCGCCAGGTCGAGCGCATCGCCGTACAAGCCGGCCTGCCGACCCGCCGCGAGGTCGATAGCCTCGGCGAACGCCTGCAGGCCGTGCGCCGCGAACTGCGCCACATGCAGGGCCTGAAGGCCGAAGTGGAAGCGCTGCGCGCCGAAGTCACCGCCCTGCGTGCGACATCGAAGCCCGCTGCCAAAAAGCCTGCCGCCAAAAAGGCCAAGCCCAAGGCCCGCACCCGATGAGCGCCAACCCTTTCCACATCGACCCCGAGCGCGCCCGCGAGGAAGTCGAAGCGTTCCGCCGCAAGGTGGAAGCCGGCATGGAAACGCTGAAAAATGTCGGCCCCATCGAACTGGGTACCACGCCGCGCGAGGCGGTATACACTGAAGACAAGCTCACCCTGTGGCACTTCAACGGCACCAGGAAACCGACGGCGAAAGTCCCGCTGCTGATCTGCTACGCACTGGTCAACACCCCCTGGATGGTCGACCTGCAGGAAGACCGCTCCATGGTGCGCAACCTGCTTGAGCAGGGCGAGGATCTATACCTCATCGACTGGGGCTATCCCGAGGGCGCCGATCGCTGGCTCACCCTTGAGGATTACATCGACGGTTACCTCGATCGCTGTGTCGATGTGATCCGCCAGCGCTACCAGCTCGATGCCATCAACCTGCTGGGCATCTGCCAGGGCGGCGTGTTCTCGCTGTGCTACGCCGCACTGCATGGTGACAAGGTCAAGAACCTGGTCACCATGGTCACGCCGGTGGATTTCCACACGCCCGATAACATGCTCTCGCATTGGGCGCGTAACGTGGATATCGATCTGTTCGTCGATACGATCGGCAACATTCCGGCCGACCTGATGAACTTCGCCTACCTCACGCTGAAGCCGCTGCGGCTCAACCAGCAGAAGTACGTGGCAATGGTCGATATCCTCGATAACCCCAGGGAAGTGGAAAACTTCCTGCGCATGGAAAAGTGGATTTTCGATTCACCGGACCAGGCCGGCGAAACGTTCCGCCAGTTCGCCCGCGATTTTTTCCAGCAGAACCTGCTGATCAAGGGCCAGGCCACGATCGGTGGTCGCACGATCGATCTGGGCACGATTACCCAGCCTGTGCTGAATATTTACGCCGAGCAGGATCACCTCGTGCCACCCGCAGCGTCCATTCCGTTGAAAGATGCCGTGGGCAGCAAGGACTACACCGCGCTCCCGTTCCCGGGCGGCCACATCGGCATTTACGTATCAGGGCGCGCGCAGAAGCTGGTGCCCCCGGCCATCCACGAGTGGCTCGCCAAGCGCTAGCCCTTGTAGGAGCGCGCTTGCGCGCGATAGGGCTTGGACAGGGCCTGAGCCGGGGCAAGGCCCATCGCGCGCAAGCGCGCTCCTACAGCGGCTGGTTGGCCTTCGCCGTGCGATAATCCGGGTATGAACACGCACACCTCCCACGACACCATTCGCGCCGTCCAGTGGCTCGGCGACCGGCTCCACCTGCTCGACCAGCGCCGCCTGCCGGCCGAGGAACTCTGGTTCGATTGCGCGGACTCCGGTGATGTCACGCGGGCCATCCGCGACCTGGCCGTGCGCGGTGCGCCGGCTATTGGTATCGCGGCGGCCTGGGGTGTGGTGCTGGCAGCGCAGAAGGGTGAAGACTTGCCCACGGCCATGGCCACGCTGCGCGCGGCGCGGCCCACGGCGGTGAACCTGATGTGGGCGCTGGATCGCATGAAGTCGCGGGTTGATGCAGGTGCTGATGCAACCGCGCTGGAAGCCGAGGCGCAGGCTATCCAGGATGAAGATCTCGCCGCCAACCGCCACATGGGCGAACTCGGTGCCGCGCTGATCGAGCCGGGCTCGCAAGTCATGACCCATTGCAACACGGGTTCGCTCGCGACCGCAGGCTACGGCACGGCGCTGGGCGTGATCCGCGCCGGCGTGGAAGCGGGGCGCATCGAGCAGGTGTTCGCCGGTGAGACCCGTCCCTGGCAGCAGGGTGCGCGCCTCACCATGTGGGAGCTCGTCCGCGATGGCATCCCCGCCAAGCTCATTGCCGATTCCGCCGCGTCGCACCTCATGAAGGACGGCAAGGTGAAGTGGGTCATCGTCGGCGCCGATCGCATTGCCGCCAACGGCGATACCGCCAACAAGATCGGTACCTACCAGCTCGCCATCGCCGCGCGCCACCATGGCGTGAAGTTCATGGTCGTCGCGCCATCCACCACGGTCGATATGGCCACGGCCAGTGGTGACGATATCGAGATTGAATTGCGCGATGCCACCGAGCTGCTTTCAGTCAGCGGTACCCGCACCGTCATCGAGGGTGCTGAGGCCTGGAACCCCGTTTTCGATGTCACCCCGGCCGAGCTGATCGACGCCATCGTGACCGAGCGCGGCGTCATCCTGAAGCCCGACGAAGAGCAGATGCGGATCATGTTTCCGTGATCGCCAAAACACTCCTGTAACCCATTGAATTTGCAGCGTTTTTAGCTGTCATTTCGACACCCGTTGTGTTATCATCGACGGGTTGAGCCGACTGTGGTGCCCCAAGGGCAAACCCCACGGTCGGCGGGGGCACTCATACGGACACCCAGGAAGCCGATTGATGGCAGAACTCGCCAAAGAAGTCATCCGCGTCAACATCGAAGACGAGATGCGCCAAAGCTATCTCGACTACGCGATGAGCGTCATTGTCGGGCGTGCACTGCCCGATGTGCGCGACGGCCTCAAGCCGGTTCATCGACGCGTGCTGTTCGCCATGAACGAGCTCGGCAACTCGTGGAACAAGGCTTACAAGAAGTCCGCCCGCGTCGTCGGTGACGTGATCGGTAAATACCACCCGCACGGCGATGCCTCGGTTTACGATGCCATCGTCCGCCTGGCGCAGCCGTTCTCGCTGCGCTACATGCTGGTCGATGGCCAGGGTAACTTCGGTTCGGTGGATGGCGACAACGCTGCTGCCATGCGATACACCGAAGTGCGCATGGCCAAGCTCACCCATGAGCTGCTCGCCGATATCGACAAGGAAACCGTCGATTTCGGGCCGAACTACGACGAAAGCGAAAGCGAGCCGCTGGTCCTGCCGACCCGCGTGCCGAACCTGCTCGTCAACGGTTCGGCGGGTATCGCGGTGGGCATGGCCACCAATATCCCGCCGCACAACATGACCGAGGTCATCAACGCCACGCTGGCGCTCATCGAAGAGCCCTCGCTGGGCGTTGATGAACTGATGACCCATATCCCTGGTCCGGATTTCCCGACCGCGGGCATCATCAACGGCTCGTCAGGCATCGTCGAGGCGTACCGCACGGGCCGTGGCCGTATCCTGGTGCGCGCGCGCACCGAGATCGAAACCGAATCCAACGGCCGCGAGACCATCCTGGTCCACGAGCTGCCGTACCAGGTGAACAAGGCGCGCCTGATCGAAAAGATCGCCGAGCTGGTAAAGGAAAAGAAGCTCGAGGGCATCAGCGAGCTGCGCGACGAGTCCGATAAGGACGGCATGCGCGTGGTCATCGAGATCCGCCGCGATGCCATGGCCGATGTGGTGCTGAACAACCTGTTCCAGCAGACCCAGCTGCAGGTCACCTTCGGTATCAACATGGTCGCGCTGCTCGATGGCCAGCCGAAGCTGCTGAACCTCAAGGAGATCCTTGAAGCGTTCATCCGCCACCGCCGCGAAGTCGTCACCCGCCGCACCATTTTCGAACTGCGCAAGGCACGCTCGCGTGCCCACATCCTCGAAGGCCTTACGGTCGCGCTCGCCAACATCGATGAGATGATCGAGCTGATCCGTACCTCGTCGTCGTCGGCCGAAGCGCGCGAGCGCATGGTCGCGCGCCGTTGGGAGCCGGGTCTGGTCAAGGCGCTGCTTTCCGCCTCCGGTGCCGAAGCCTCGCGTCCGGAAGACATGGATCCGCGCGATGGCCTGCGTGATGACGGCTACCAGCTGTCCGAAGCACAGGCCACCGAAATCCTGCAGATGCGCCTGCACCGCCTGACCGGGCTGGAGCAGGAAAAGCTGAGCGACGAGTACCGCGAAATCCTTGAGACCATCCGTGGCCTCATCGAGATCCTGGAAAACCCGACGCGCCTGCTCGAAGTCATCCGTGGTGAACTGGAGCAGATCCGTACGGATTACGGCGACAACCGCCGCACCGAGATCCAGCATTCGCAGGAAGACCTGAACGTCCTCGACCTGATCGCGCCGGAAGACGTGGTCGTCACGCTCTCGCATACCGGCTACATCAAGCGCCAGGCGGCCAGCCTGTACCGCGCGCAGAAGCGTGGCGGCAAGGGCCGTTCCGCGTCCGCACTGAAGGATGAGGATGTGGTGCAGCAGCTGTGGGTGGTGAACACCCACGACACGCTGCTCACGTTCACCAGCACCGGCCGCGTGTACTGGCTGAAGGTGTACCAGATGCCGGAAGCGGGCCCGGGCGCCCGTGGCAAGCCCATCGTGAACCTGCTGCCGCTGGGTGAGGGTGAGAAGGTGCAGGCCGTGCTGCCGATCCGCGAGTACGACCCGAACTGCTTCGTGTTCTTTGCCACCCGCAAGGGCACCGTGAAGAAGACGCCGCTCACCGAGTTCGCGTTCCAGCTGCAGAAGGGCAAGGCCGCGATCAACCTCGATGAGGGCGATGCGCTGGTCGATGTGGCCATGACCAACGGCGAAAGCGACGTGCTGTTGTTCGCATCGAACGGCAAGGTCGTGCGCTTCGACGAAAACAAGGTGCGCTCGATGGGCCGTACGGCCACTGGCGTGCGCGGCATGCTGCTCGCCGATGACGCGACAGTCGTGTCGTTGATCGTGGCGCACGGTGATGGCGATATCCTCACCGCCACCGCGCGTGGCTTCGGCAAGCGCACCGTGCTTGAGGACTTCCCGAAGAAGGGGCGTGGTACGCAGGGTGTCATCGGCATCCAGTGCTCCGAGCGTAACGGCAACCTGGTTGCCGCCACGCAGGTCACCGAGACCCAGCAGCTCATGCTGATCTCCGACCAGGGCACCCTGGTGCGCACCCGCGTCTCGGAAGTGGCCCAGGTCGGCCGCAACACGCAGGGCGTGACGCTGATCAAGCTGCCGAAGGACGAGACCCTCATCGGTATTGTCCGCCTGGAAGCCGAGGAAGAGATCGAGGTGGAAGGCGAGGGTGACATCCCGAATGGTGAGGCGCCCAACGGCGATTCGCCGGCGGG
>Ga0207647_10000137_pt1 | contig 58128 bp, 48 predicted proteins | sample KBSCornC2_FD_184295 | JGI IMG/M metagenome (GOLD analysis project Ga0207647, IMG submission 184295) | Corn rhizosphere microbial communities from Kellogg Biological Station, Michigan, USA - C2 (SPAdes) (version 2) | ecosystem: Host-associated > Plants > Roots > Rhizosphere ... | reverse complement strand
TTATGGTTAGCATTTCACTGGGGTTCGTTATTCCAATACCTACGGTGCCTGTGTTGTAATAAATATTGCCAGGTGCACCAGTCCATTGCGCATAAGAACCATAGCCAGATATAGCTATTGCTATGGTTAGAATAAGTTTCTTCATGATAAGGTTACTTTTTGTTTAAGGTTTTGGTTATTTGTGTCAGCTGTCGTTTTAGTTGGTCAATTTGTTTTTGTTGAGATTGGTTTACTTTCTGTTGATCAGACAATTGTTTGTCTTTGTCAATGAGATACAACGTAAGCTCCTCTACCTTTTGCAACAACTTGGTATTGATTTCGCCTATACTCATACCATTGGTCTGCATTTCTTTGGCAGATGGTATTTCTGGCAGATGTTGATTTGCGTCAATAAACGTTTTTACGTCCGATAGTTTAGGCAAGGTATATTTCTTATCAAATACGAAGTCGGCACCTGTTGTGTTTACTACTATTTCATCAGCTCTGGTTTTGCCTTTCACATCTAATTTATAGGCTGTATTGTTTTGCGTTGTCTTACCAATTAAAACATTACCATTTGAGGTAATATCCATTTGTGCAATTCCCCCGATTTGAAACTCATGCAAAACGGACGCACTATAGTAATTATATCCAGCACCCGTATTGTCAATTAATATATAGCCATTGGGTCCAACAGCTGCAAATGGTGTAACTCCAGAGCCGGACAAAACATCTAATTTCCTTGAAGGCGTTATTGTACCAATGCCTATGTTGCTATTAGCTGATATTTGAAACGTAGGTGTACTCCCAGTATAAAATTGCGTTACGAATCCTGGTGCTGTTTGGAAGTTAAATTGACTATTAGCTACAATTGATCCAATTTCTGAACCGTTGTTCATTAGCGATAAATAGCCTCCTTGGCTTGGGCTTCTTCCATTTAGAGCAAGCACTCCATAATTTCCATTAGTTGGAGGATTTGTAGTGCCGACTCCTACATTACCAGAAGAATTTATGATCATTGAAGTACCAACTCCGCTAATTGCGAATGAATGAGATAATGCAGCCTGCACATTATTAATAAATGATCCTATATTTCTATTATAATAGACTGATGTAACTGCATTAGATGCATCTCCCACAAGATTGCCAGGCCCAATTTCTAAACCTTCATTTCCATTATTTGACACGGTAAATTTACGTACAGGTGTGCTAGTACCAACACCCACATTTCCATTATTTGTGTTATTGATATCGCCAGTACCGGTAGTCCATTGAGCATATGAAAATTGCACAGCTATAGTTAACGCTAGTGTAAAGAGTATCCTTTTCATTGTGATATGGTTAAGTTTTGATTACATGGGTTTTATTGTTGTTTAAGAAGTTTCACTACTTGAGCTTTTAATTCATCAATCTGTTGTTGCCGCAATTGAAACTGCATGTCTTTCTGTTTTAACAGTTCTATCTGCTTTTGCTGCTCTGTTAACTGCTTATCCTTTTCTATCAGGTAAAGTGTAAGCTCCTCCACCTTTTGCAATAGCTTTTTATTCATTTCGCCCAATTCTAGACCATTAGTCTGCATTTCTTTGGCAGATGGTATTTCCGGCAGGTGTTGATGCTCATCGATACATACCTTTAAATCTGATAGCTTTCGTAATGAGTATTCCTTATCGAAAACAAAGTCGGCACCTGAGGTATTAACCACTATTTCATTAGCCCTGCTTTACCATAAACATCTAATTTGTGGCCGGGTTACTTTGTGTGGTTTGGCCAATAAGGACATTCCCATTCGCTTTCCAAACACCATTTGAAGATAAGCCGCCAAACATTACATCGGAGGATTGATCATAACCTAAATAAATTACGCCGGTACCTATAGGGTCAATAACTGCAGCACCGGTACCTTGCCAAAAGCTTAAATATTTACTGGCTGGTGTGCCGTCTAACGAATCGTCTATTTTTAGCCCGTTTCTTCCGCCCCCAGCGACATATAGTTTTGCTGTGGGCGCTGTTGTGCCAATACCAACATTACCCCCACCGGCAAGAAAAAGCTGATTGGCATTTGTATTACCGCCTAAAGCAAGATTACCATTGGCAACTAAATATCCTGTAGGACCATAATGTAGCGCGACAACATTCGTACCGTCACCAATTGCTATAGCATTACCTGCATATCCTGTACTCCCAACGCTCCCAACCTGTAAATGATTTGTTGGGCTTGCCGTACCAATTCCTACTTTCCCTCCATTGGGATTAGATTTAAATTATAGTTCACATCTAAACTCGTTTTATCCGTTGCTTGTATCCATGTATTGGTACTATAGGTACCGAAATCTACAACAGCATTATCTCCACCCTCCACACGCAAAGCCCCCCTGGTTGAGTGATTCCTGATGTTACAGGTAAAGCATTAATACCACTTCGCGTAGTTAGTGTCACACCCGGACTTGTTGTGCCAATGCCTACTTTATCGGTTATCGTTGCAGGATAAATTGTGCCAGTACCTGGTACCCATTGTGCGAAAGAACAATAGCTTGACATAGCTATCGCTAAGGATAGGATAAGTTTTTTCATGATGATAAGATCTCGATTGTTACCTCTAAGATAGGCTACCTTTTAGAAAATAACAATAAGCGTGGGAGTCGTTCAAAGAAAACGAAAGAACAGATTTGGAGCTTTACAAAGATTTTTGCAAAAGCACAAGCGTAAGAATGTGAATAAAGCTCATAAAATAAGGAATCAAAAACAGCTTTATCTCAAACGCAAAACACTATTGAGCGATCATTTCAAAGTAAACTTGCATCACAAGTTTCTGATCGGGTGAGCTACTTTTTTTTATGGATTTATAATCAATGCTCCTGATTAAGCCAATATTATTTGCCACTTGCAGTTGATTTAATACTTTGGTTAAAGCAAAGAAATCGCCCTCAAAATCCAGTCTCTGGAGTACAAACCTCTCAGTATGCAAAATAGGATCATCCGTCGGCACTTCGTTTAGTTTCACATTTTGCATTTCTGCGACGATAGCGATCTTACTTAGGGTATTGCTTCTAAAAGCAGCAGTATCTGCCTTATAGATCGCAAGTACACTATCTAGGTTCTTCCGCTTCCTGATAAGGTAGCCTGGCTGCAAGGTAAGACTGGCGGCACTATTCAATTGCACATTCAGCTGCCGATACTGTTGCCAGGCTTCAACTGTCTTTTCTAAAGCCAACTTGTAACAGACTACTGCTAAAAGAGTGATGCCCAGTACTAAAATATACTTCTTTGGTATCAGCAATTTCTCCAGCATCTTTTAATAATTTATGACCACGATGAATTGTCCAGTATTTTGTTCCTCGTTAAACAGGTAACTATCCAACTGCACACTTTTTACCCACTTTAATGATTTTACCCGTGCCAGCCATTCATTCACTGGAATAATTTTATCAGATTCTCCAGTTACGCGGATTTGCCGATCCAGGAAAACCAACTTTTTTTGAATTTTACTAGCAGACCAGTCCAGCTTATTAATTGTTAGGTTGCGCCATTTAACTTCGGACGGCAATAAGGCCGCCAGTTGATCCACTAATAAGCTTTTGTTTACTGAACCGTCCCAGCCCAATTGCTTAACCAAGCTTTCTTTTTGATTAGCTTCGGTTTCGATCATCCTTAATTCGCTACTATTCGCTGTTGTACGGCTCACCTTGTCCATCATTTGATTATTGGCTTTGGTTAACCAGGAAAACAAAATAAAATTAAAAAACAGTAAAATAAAAAATACGCCCAGCGCAGCAACGGCTTTAACCTTAAGTTTTCTATCATTAATTACCCCGCTGAATACTTCGTCTAGTGTAGATACAGTTGCTTTTATAGGCACAAGTTTTGATGACAATACCAACTGAAATGCTGCGGCATAAGGCAAAATTAATCGTTCATCAATGTTTTCCCCTGCGATCTTTAGCGGATAGGAAGTCCGCTGATGCATATCATAGTGATAGGATAACCAATTATGACTATCATCTCTTTGAATAACATGCCCATCAAAAACCAAGTAATCCTCATATAAATTCAGTTGATTTTCGATATTGTTTGCCGCGAATGGTCCTAAACTTAACATCAACGGCCGATAGCCTTGTTCAGTAAGTATTTGAAGCCATTTATCAGCTTGTTGCTTTCGAATAACGGAAATAAAAGATAGTGTATCTGTATTGAACTGCTGAATATAGAAATCATCCATATTCGCATTTGGCAAAATCTGTGAAAAGTTCGTTTTGTCGATGTGATCAATCTTTGGCAATTGCTTATGTAAAACGCCCTTGCCGCAAATATTCAATGCACAGTATGGCTGCTGCGGAAATTCTTTTTTCAGTACGGCGATATCAGACAGCCCAGCCCGCTTTTTACCCAGATCCAATAAGCGCTTGTTAACATAAACCTCGCAAACATTGAAAGCTGCGCTATCATCGCTTTGCAGCTCGATAGCGATCCCAATGGCCTGATCTAAACTGTAAAATTGCTCCAGCATATCATTATTATCGCATGATCGTAGGCTTGATAAATACCAGCGTCACTATCTTTGAGTTCGTTTTATTCTTGCTGCTGAAAATCCATTTTAATACCGGGATTCGCGATAGCAGCGGGATACCGGATGAACTATCATCCTTTTCTGTTCTCTCTATACCCCCCAATACAATCATATCCTCGTTATTGACCCTTATACTGCTTTCAAACTTACTGGTAGCAGTTGGTGGTGGTGAACCGTCTGTCGGTATTGATGTAAAATCTGAGATATCAATTTTAATGCCTAAGGTCACCTGGTCATCGCCGGCGACTTGGGGCTTGATCGAGATAACCAAATTAGCTTCACTAGGCGTATAGGTATTCGTCAGTGTATTTACTGTTGTTGTAGCAGAAGGGATAAGGTTTTGTGTACTGTTCTTATAATAAATCTTATTCCCTATGCTTAAAACGGCTGAATGGCCGTTTAATGCTGTTAATTTAGGAACGGATCGTACTTCAACGTTGCTATTCGTTTCTAAAGCTTTTAGTCTGGCGTAAAAATTGGGTACTACGTGCCCGAGATTGACAGATGTAGCACTTCCTACTTTATCCAGAAAATTATTAATGGAACTCGCACTAAACGTAAAGTCCATGCCAGGTAAGATGGTGCCTCCGGTTTTAACACTATCTGCAACGCCAATTGATAAGCCTGTTCCAATGGTTCGGCTTTTATGCACATCTATCAAGGTAACCTCTATCAATACTACAGGCACCAACACGTCCAATTGTTTGATATAACTTTCGATTTCGCTGATACGTGCGCTTGCGCCCGATAAAAGAATCGCATTTTGCTCACGAAATTCCTTGATTTCAATACCCTTTTTCCAATCGGCAGGTATCATCGTAACGACAGTATCGATAGCTCTATTCTGAAGTTGGATCACTTTTGCAGTACGTAATCCTTCCAAGTGACTGTCACCCATTAAATAAATACCATTTTCTGAATGGAAGGTATAATCGGTTCCTTTGAATAGCAACGTCAAAAAATCATCATAGTTCACATCGTTCACGTGAATGGTGATATTGCCTTTAATTTCAGAATACAGCGAGTAGTTTTTGCTTAACTGTTGTGAAGCCTGTTTGATTAGGTCTGCAATAGATGCGTTCATCGCATCAGCAGATATTAATTTTTGACCGTTAACCTGTTTGACATATAAACCCGTAGCTCCTCCGGTCGGATTCGAATTCGAGGGTTTGTATACTTTCCTAGATGACGTGTTGTTATCCCCGTTGACATACAACTCCTCACTTTCACCTAGTGGTTGAAATAAATAGAAATTATCGCCGGTTTTAACCACCTTAAGCTCGTTGATAAAGCCGAGCTTTTCCATCGCTGCGTCAAATGATGCGCTGGCTATAAATCCGCTCAGGCGCTTACCTTGCATAGCTACGGGAACAATCACGTTTTTGCCCGATATATCACTGATCTTTTTGGCCACGGCTGTGATTGTATCATTATTTAGCTCCAGCGACAAGGTATTTTCCAGTCTGCTGTACTTCGCCTTAATCTCCTTGGCTTGAGGTATAACAGCAGGTGCGGTTTGACTATAGGGAGTAATATAAATAATATTACCTACCGTCTTAATATCCAAGTTGTATTTATCGGCAAAAAAATAAAGGATATTGATAGCCGAAACATTATTGATGGTTTCAGTAACCGTGTTGTTTAATTGCGGATCTATACTAATGCTTAATTTATTTGCTTTTGCCAGTGCACTTAAATAATCGCGCAACGGCACATTGGACATTTGTAATTGAACATTTTGTTTTAAACCAGGTACGGTTTCAGCCAGATCATCCAGCCGTTGTTGTATTTGCAGGAGTCGTCCCTCTTTTTGCGCCCAACTCGAATGGGAACAGAAAAGCAGACCAAGAATCATTAATAAGGTAAAGGAAATTTTGCGCATATAAGGTTTAGTAGTTAAAAAGCAGGGGATAAATCTCCTCAATAGTCGTCAATCCTTCACTAAATAAGTCAAAAGCATTTTGCGCTAAAGTTCTGATCCCTCTTTCTTCTAAAAGTTGTTGAATATAGGCATTCCCATTTTTAATTTCAATAGCTAATTCCTGATCAATTGGAATCACTTCATACACCGCCTTGCGGCCTTTATAACCAGTATAATGGCAATGTTCGCAGCCTCTAGCTATATGATGGGTACTTACCGGTTTATAGGGCTTAAATTGTTTCGGATACAATGCGTCACTAAATACGCCAGTGCTTTTACAGTTAGGACAAAGTAAACGTACCAATCTTTGTGCTACGGTGGTATTTAGCGTATTCGCCACGAGAAACGATGGGATATGCATATCGATCAAGCGGGAAACAGTCCCCCAAGCCGAATTGGTGTGGATGGTCGATAATACCAAATGTCCGGTTAAAGCTGCCCTAATCGCCATGTTGGCTGTATCGGTATCCCGAATCTCTCCCACCATGATAACGTCGGGATCCTGTCTTAAAAAAGTTCTTAATGCGGCCGGAAAATTGAGGCCAATTGCTTCCTTTAACTGTACCTGGTTAATTCCTTCAAGGGTATATTCAACCGGATCTTCAATTGTTACGATGTTACGGGTTTCTTTATTTAACAGCTTTAGAGTGGCATACAAGGTGGTGGTTTTTCCCGATCCTGTCGGGCCACTAATCAATACAATGCCATTGGGCTTTTTGATCCCTTGTAAATAATTCTCCAGATCCAGCTCTGAAAAACCCAAGCTATTTAGGTCTATATCAGTGGCATCATTATTTAACAAACGCAGCACCACCTTTTCACCGTATAAGGTTGGCAGTACAGAGGCCCGGATATCAAACTGGTGGTTATTATGCCTGAAATTGATACGGCCGTCTTGAGGTAATCGTTTCTCGGCGATATCCAAATTAGCGATAATTTTCACCTTATTAATGAGTGCAGGATATTCTTCCGCTTTCAGCAAATGCCGTTCAACCATCAAACCATCTATACGTATCCTTACCCGGCATTTATTCTCGTATCGTTCAATATGGATATCGCTACTTTTTAGGTTTTTGGCTTCTTGTATAAGTTTGATTAGCAAATCGTCTGTGTCTTGGCTTAATGTCAAGCTTGCGCCACTTTCACCAGCACTATCCTTTAAATAATATTTTGAAAGCAGCCTTGATATATGCTCTCCGGCTATAGGCACTAGTAAAACAGAGTGGCCAAATAATATTTCTAATTCAGCGGACAAACTATTTTCATCCACACTATCTTCACAATATAATGTCAGGGCATCTGCCTGTTTGGTTTTGGGCAGTATACGGTAATGCCAGGCCTGGTCTTTGGAGAGCAAGTGTAGCAGTTCTGAGGTTAGCGTAATTTCGTCAGATATGCCCATCACTAAAAAATTGAAATAACCCGTTATCTGAATTTAGATTCAGGGGCTTGATCCACCAAACGGCGATAAATAGCAAAATCAATAACATGGCCTGGAAACCTGCCAATGGAATATGCCGGTCTTTGATCAAGTTGAGCGATCTTAAAATAATCCAGATGATCAAAGACGCCAATAAACTCAGTATGTAAAAAAATAAATAGTTCAATATTGAAAAACAAACTGTCAGGCACAATAAAAAAAGGATATCTCCCCAGCCCAGTAATGCCTTTGTGATATTTATCCATCCCTTATTTTTAATAGAAAAGTATATAGTAACAGCGAGTAATTGCATAGCTAAAAAAGCAAAATTAATTCCTAAGGATGCTGAGATCTCCTTTATCGTGGCATGTTCCATTACTCTAAGTATGAGTAGGCAACTAAATAAGCACAAAAACAATATCCATTGAACTGACCTGGATAAAAGATCCTGTACAAAAATGATTGACAGTACCGCGATGATAAGAACTCTTACTATTAACACTTAATCCGGCGTTACTTCTTTTAAATTTTTGTCCTGATCAATTTCCCAGACGTTGAAAGTGCCATTGCCGTTAAAATCAACTACCGCGGTTGCCCGGGCAGTAAAAGTCGTCGTTGTGGCATTCGGGATCGTAATTTGGTAATTCGCGTGGCCTTTGCCGTCCGTACTCAGCGGCTCCTGGATAAATCCGAGTTCTGTTAAATCTGTTGTGTATTTGGAATGCTCGTAGAAATAATTTTTCTCCAGTGTCTGTATATGTTCTAATTGAACTTTCGCTTCCGTGCTTTTTGCTTTAGTAATTAGTGGCAATAAATTAGGTAAGGCCAATAGCACCAATATACCGATGATGACTAACACTACCAATATCTCCGTAAGTGTATAAGCCGGTAATCTTTTCTTTAATAAGGTTAGGCTGGTTTTCATGGTTTAAATATAGAGCAAATATGATGTGGTTGCAATTTATAATCAAGTAAGAAAAATTTAACAATGAATTACTATTGGAAACTATTACTCATTTGGAACAAGGGCAGATACATGGAAATCAGAATCACGCCTACGATTAAACCTAAAAAAACAATGATTAAAGGTTCCATAACGCTACTAATAGTTGCCGTTTTGAATTCAACTTCTTCTACGTATTGCTCCGCTATTTTGTTAAAAAAATAATCCAGCCGGTTAGTTTCCTCTCCCACTTTGATCAACTGGATCATTTTCGAAGGGTAGATCTCAAATTCCTGCATGCTTTGATGCAATAACTTACCGTCCATTATTCCTGTTTCAACTTTCTTTAACGAGGTGCTAATCGGATAATAACCGATCATCTGACTCACCAGTGAAATGGTACGCAATAAAGGAAGCCGCGCGCTGATCAATAATTGCATAGCATTACAGAGCCTTGCCAAGTATATCTTTTGAACCAGATTGCCCGCCACGGGTATTTTCAATACTACAGCGGCAATTGTCTTTTTAAATTGCTCCGTCTGCCTGACTGCAATAACGAAAAGTGCGAGCGCTACAACCAGCACAACAAAAACCCAGAAATAGCTGCTTAAAGCTTCTGAAATATTAATGATCTTCTCGGTGATCCAGGGTAAATGTCCACCGAAGCGTTTAAATACGTCCCCAAACATTGGCACTACAAATTTCAGCATAAAAAAAACCGCCGCTAACGAGGTGCACATCACCACACAGGGATAGGTTAGCGCAGATACAATTTTGCGGCGCTGCTTGATTTTATTCTGATAGTATTTGGCCAAATCTTTTAATACGTCAATTAGTTTGCCGGTTTCCTCTCCAATTTTTAAGCTATAAACTTCATAAAGCGAAAACTTGCCCGTTTGCTGCAAAGCATCCGAAAATGTTGCTCCACTTAATACCGACTTTAGTATCGTTTGATAAAGTACTTTATCTTTTTCTTTCTGCTGATCAGCCGTTACCAGTTCAAAACTGTCTTTTAAATTTACGCCAGCCTCCAACATCGAACTTAACTCCAGATACAGGTATTCTTTCTTTTTGTCATTGAGCCCAGCTTTTGAAAAACTAATATCCGTGTTTAACAAGGTCACCAATTGACGAGTTGCAGTTCCTGCTTCATTAACCGGCTTAGCAGGCTTTTTCAGTTGATAGGTCTTTAGGTCAATTGACGGCATAGGTGGCTGGCATTAGGTTCGCAGAACTATATTGTTTCAAAAAATGATAGGTTATGGGCTGATTTTCTATTATTAGCTTCAATTGCAATTCGTCAATACGATTTTTAGCATTGGTCGTGTCCATTTCAACCACCGGCGATTTTTCAAAAAAGGCTTCGAACTGATCCACGTTCACTCTAAAAGTATCACGAACCATCTGTTTTCTTAAGATGTAGTTTCGGCTAAATTGGTAAACAACTAACTGTTGATTACTCTCACAAATTAATCCGCTGTCCGTCTTCAAAATATTTGTCGATTTATCAAAATCACGGCTAAGTAATTGTTCTACACGATCGGGTATCGCCAATAGTTGATGTTTACGTGTGTAGTCGCCATAGGTTTGCGTAAAAATAGAAAACACCGTATAAGTTAGCCCGATAGCGATAGCGGCTAATAACATGGCGACTACCATTTCCATAATCGTAAATGCTTTCAGGGTTGCTTTCATCGTTTAATCAATACCTTCTCCAATTCTGCGACCTCCTGATGATTACTGTCATAGGCTATCAAATGAATATCGATTAAGTCAGGTTCATTTTGGTAGTTCTTAATATCCTGCTTAACCTGGAAGTTGCCTAAAGTTAAAGTTACACTTTCGACTTCTTCATTTTTTTCGTTGATAGCCATTAAATCATTTAGTAAAGCCCTGGCTTGTAATTTTTGTGCCGATGGCGACGCTCGCATCACATTTGCTGCTATCATCATAGCTGTTGTAAAAACGACAAGAATGACGATCATAGAGATAACCACCTCCATCACACTTGATGCTCGTAACCGGCTATTAAACCTTAATTTGACTCCAGCCATTGCAGCACCTTTCTTTTTGATGAGGAAACCGGCATCAGGTCACTGGTCAGATAGTACTGTGATAACTGGGTTTCATCTAATTTGGTATTAATGATATAATTCTCATACCGGGTATAGCCACTTTGATATAGAAATCTTTTGGTAGTCAAATTACCTTTAACCATGACCCCATTGTTTAATTCCACATACCCTTGCGAATAAATCTGCCCAGTAATCGTCGCATTTTTAGCCAATGTGATTATGGGGGATTTTTGAGCATTAAAATTTTTATCATACCCAAAAACCAGACCCTGAAGCTGGGTTTGCTCGCCAATAAAAATATGCGGCGGAACACTGTAACTATAAGATTTAAGTCTGTACAATCCTACACCAGACGGGTATAAAAAATTGCAGTTTTTTTCAATGGTCAAGGAGTCCGTTGCAAAAAGCTGACAGGTGCCCTGAAAGCCAGCTTTAACATGTATATATTTTGCTGCAATAATGACTTGTCTTAAGGTTGCCGAGGGTTCAATGATAATAGAAGTATCCGAATGCAAAATAATGTTACCCTCTAACTTAATATTACTTAGTGTAATTGTTTTGTACCTCAAATCAAAAAAGCGTGTACTCGATAAAAAGGAGTTTTTCACCGAATCGCCCATCACCAAATTAGTATCTGCCTTTAAGGGCTGATCAAACAGGCGTTCTATCTGCGATAATCGCTTGGTATCTAAAGCCGGTATTGTTTTACTACTGTTATGTATTTTACCGGTTACGATATTTTTATCTCCTTCATAGGCTGCGTTATTCACATAAGCTGCTTTTGCGCCTGCTTTAGGTAAATAAGCATCGCCTTTAATAACAGATTTGCCACTCACCGATACCGGGCGGTCTTCGTCTGCCAGGTACAATACCGCCCATTTGCTCGAATCGACTTCATTGGCTATGGTAAATGTTTTATAAAGCGTGTCTTTTTGAATCATGGCTCTTACGGCGCCCACCTCATAAACTCCCCATGGTGTTTTTTTAATAGATACCGTATCTCTATCGCCACCAAACAGACTAAGCGTCTTTTCCTCCGCATTTGAGCTGATATTCTGGCCAGCTAATAAAATTGCGACTCCTGATGATAAATTCGTCTGAAGCTGTATTATTCGGTTCATTTTCTGATCCTGTAATCGGTAATAATAAGCCACAACAATGAGTGAGGAACAAAGCAAGCCTATAACCAGCGCAATCACAATGACCATATATAATGCAGAGGCTTTTATCATACCAATTATCCTCCCTCAGCCTTTCTTGGTAGTCTTTGGTAGCTTTTGCTTATGGTGTATTTTGATCTTTTTGAAAATATTGATCTTATGCCAAAATTGGCTAGGCTTTCGATTTACCACTGTACCGTTCCGATAGATTGAAGTAGTAACCTTCCCTTGATCAAAACTTTCAATCTTACCGTTCAGTAAATTGTTTTTATACCTACCCGATTGCTTTAAATTACCTTTATCATCAAACAAACTAAACTTACCCGACTTAATGCCTGAATCCCAGGTATACCATTCCATTAATTGACCATTATCGCTCCACATTTTCCAGCCCCCCTCTTTCAATCCCTTTTTAAACAGCCCTTGTTGTTTGAGATTTTTGTTTGGATAATATTCAGCATATTTCCCATTAAGCAGTCTACCGCTAAAGCCGCCCTGTGTAGCATGTATACTGTTACCGCTGGCCCAATAATAAAACTTATTGGTTTCCACATCCGGGTCAGATTGCACTGCTTTTAAGTCCGCCTGGATCACCTTATCGCCATCTGCGATCCGGATTTTATCAAACCCATCTGAAGGGATTTTTTGAGCCATAGCACTGCCGTAGCTCCATAATAGCATCAACACTAACCACTTCTTCATAAGTTCCCGGATTTTAAAATTAAAAAGGTCGTTTTCCCTGAATAGGATATTTTAACAGAGTCTTGTAGGTTTTTTATTAATTTAAGATTTTCGGTAGTTTCTCCCTCAGCTAAGCTCAGCATTTTGCCATTTATACTGATCATAGCGATCAATTTTTTGGATTGCGGATTACGAATATATCCCGAATATCTGATCTTCTCCATGTTTACAACCGGACCAACTAGGTTGCTTTTTTTTACAGCCATAATCACCGGTTTTTTAACCGAAACTGTGTCGACCAGTTTTTTTTGACCAAACGGATCTTGATAGTTCAAATTAAGTCGGGTGGTGTCTTTAATGATAGCATAATCATTATAAGCTTCTTTTTGATCTTTAGCCGGTGCGTCAGGTATCAATTGATCGTCGTCTCCTCCCTGGCCTGTCAGCACCCGGTAGATGATCAATCCCCACACCACTATAGCCGCGATGGCTAAAAAAGGCACGTACTTTTTATTCTTCATACTACCTCCAAACAAAGCTCCGCTGTACGCTTGCCGTTCCTTCATTTCCGGCTGCATCTATAGCACTCACTTTCCAATACACTCGTTCACCAGATACACCCGAACTTAAGGTATAGCTATTGGTATTTAGTACCATTGGGAAACTGGTATTATAGACCGTTGTTGAATCCGTTTTAAATACATACAGTTTGTATTTAACAGCAGTTGCTACATTATTCCACTGCAAGGTCGCCGGCAAGCTTATAATATCACCATTAGCCGGTGATGCTAATGCCACCTGTACCGGAGGGGTATGATCATAGCTAAATGTATTGATAGTCGACCACTGCGATTTAGCCGTATCATTCTGCGCCCGCACACGCCATTGGTAGGTTTTGTCTTTATTCATGACAAACGTGTATTGCTGTGCCGGAATCGTCTGGTTATAAATTAAAGCATTTTCATCGGCAAAGCTATTGGTATCAATCTCTAACTGATATTTATCTGCGCCATATAAAGCAGACCATTGCATTGAAATTGAAGATTGATTGGTCAATAAATTATTTGCCGGAGCTGTAAGTTGGGGCGTTTGCTGGTTCAGCGATGACGGTATGATCACAAAGCTCCGGGCTACACTATAAGCGGTTTGCGAACTGCCGTTTTCGGCTCTTACCCGCCATTGGTAGGTACCCGGGCGCAGACTCATCGTAAATTTGTTGTTTTTTACTAAAGTATCTATTATCAGGCTGCCTATCTTGTTAAAATCGGGTGTAACTATTTGTAAATGATATTTCAATGCGTCTTCAACATTGTCCCACCAAAAATTTACCGTATAGCTATTACTTTGATACTGATCGCCAGGCGCTTCAGGCATTACCTTACGGTCTTTTATAGAGGGTTCAATGATGTCTTTGCAAGATGAAACAGCGATCAAGCATCCCAAAAAAAACAAGTAATAAAAAGACTTCTTCATCAATAACAAAGGTTTAAGTTATGCAGCTAATTTAATAAATTAATAGTCAAGTTAGCAAACATAAACACGCTACGACCAAAAATATATTTTAAGACAGGCTTCTAACATTATTATACTTTTGGAGTAACAAATGGTCTTTCTGCCGAGCCGTTTAAGGTGAGTTCGAAGGGTTAAATTTGAACGTTCTATCCGGTTGGTGCCATAACGTCCTACTTTGTGTAGAGTTGAGGGGATGATTTGTTTGTAAATGTTTAATCTATCCGTGTAGATAGTCGCACATTGCGACAATAATAAAGTGTCAATAAGGCTTCGCAAATTGGCTTTGGTACGTTTACCGACTTTTATATCGACTATTTGTTTATTTTGTCTATCAAAACAACAAATTACCCAGCAAGGGTTGTTTTTACTTTCAACATAGGTTTTTAGTTCATCAACTTCATAAACACCGCGTGTTGTTAATGCTGGTCTGTTAATTTCACCAGCAATAATCTTGATGCGTCGCATTACAGTGTTAGCCGAAATACACAATAGCCTTGCAATACTTCTGATGCCGCAACCTTCCCGCAGATAATTTACTATGTTTTTATTGATAGTTACATGATAGGCGTTATTAGTATAAATATTCATGAAAGTGCGTTTGCAGATTTTACAGCGATATCGCTGCTTGCTACAAACTCTTCCATATTTAATGGCTGCATGTTGGCAATAAGGGCAATTTAAAGCACCAACAATTTTAATACATGACATAAAGACAGAGGCTGTTAGGTTAGCTCTAAGCTACAAAAATAAAGCGGGTGATGCTTTAACACCGCCCGCTTTCTCATTTATTTATCCGTCTTTTAAAACTTAACTCTGATAGTCAACAACTAGAATAGTCAACAACAATTTTGGCACATTACCACAAAAATAATGGTACACCCATATTGCTTTACAAGCCTTTTGTAGTCAGCTAAAAACTCCCTAACCTGAATCGCATTATTAAGATCCTTACCGAAAATGTCTGTAAAAACATCAAACACTATAACATCTACAGGATTAGTTTTTAATCGTTTTTCCAGCTCCTTTACACTGTAATGTTCTATATCAAACACAAGCGTAAGATTTTTGAGCAATTGTTGTTCTTCAACAGATAAGCTGTACTTATTTAATTTTGACTTCCAATCTCTCTTTCCATCTTCAGTACTTATGTACATCGCCTTTTTATACTTACAGGTTAATTTAAACCCTGCAACATCTTCGCGTCCTAAAGCAACAGATATTGCTATTTGCCTAGCCAGAATAGATTTACCCGTATCACTCGGGCCACTTAACAGACAAATTGTTTCTGCAGGCAATATGTTTTCTATAAGAAAACTTTGTTCAGGTATTGCTGAATTAAGTATTTCAAAAGCTGATATAAACCCAGGATTTATATTTTCATCCCGTTGTAAATTATTGTTTTTTTGGTCTAGTTCATTCTGACCAAGTTGTGGTGTTACATTCATGTGTATGCTTTTTTAAAGGTTTCGGCTCCCCAAACGGGACACGTTTACCTACTGGTAAAAAAACATACTGCTCGCCACAGCAGCACGTAGTTAGTCACTAACTTGATGTACAAGCAGACAGGTTCCACTACCTGTATGAGTATATTTTTAATATTAATACCTGTGCAATCCAGGATTTTGCTTCTAACTATTTTTAGCGCATTCCGTCATAATCCGTGCCAATCCTTCTGTAGATCAATTTGATCATACAGTTTTGGAATTGACAATATTATCTAGATAATTTGGCAGTCATTTTGCCACAACGTCATTATCTAATTGCCATATTAACAGCATATGACCCTTTCATGCATTTCATCGATCATTTCCTTATCAAAATCAGCCAGGTAAATATTGGTTACTCTATTACCATACTCATGCCCTAGAGCTTCTGCGATTAGCTCATTAGAATAACCTAGCCTTTTAGCTGTGGTGGCCCAGGTATGACGGCTTGCATAAGTAGTGACAGTCTCCGCAATACCAATATTTTCAGCCAGTCGTTTGAGGTATTTATTAGTAGTTTTAATCCATTGGTAAATAAGCTTTTTGCTTTCTAATGTGTCTTCCTCAATATTATTAAGCAGTACGGGTAAAAGATATACCCGGTCCGGATAAGCGTATAGCTTTAGTATCTTCTCTGCCTGAGGGAATAACTTGATGCTGTATAGTTTGTGAGTCTTCCTCCTTTTATATTCTATGCGGCTCTTTATGATATTGCTGGGTTTTAAATAAGCCAAGTCGGTAAATGATATGCCTATCAGGTAAAAGCTTAACAGAAAATAGTTACGGGCGTGCCATTCTGGGGTATTTGGAGTGAGCTGTAATTTTTCAAACTGCTTAATGTTGGCTTTTGTAATAGCACGTTTCGCCGTCCGCTCTGTTTTGATAGATACGTCTCTGAATGGATAAGCTGATCGTTCAACCAATTTGGCTTTGATTGCTTTATTGTATATTGCCCTTATAGACCGAAAGTAGTTACTAATTGAATTTTGCTTTATGCCTTCCTTTATAAGCGAACGGCTGAACCCATTCAGCAAATTATAGTTGATCTCTACAAGCTTCAATTTGTTGTCGCCGTAGTAATTCAAAAGCCGGTTTACAGCCGTTCTATATACTATTGCATTTCCAGTTCGTTTAACCTCTATCATTTCTGCTATCAACGTCTCAGCAAAAGGTTTAAATAAAGCTGTGGTATTAACCTTAGTTTTTCCAGCCATTGTAAGCTTTAAATCTTCAAACGAGAAGCTCTCATTATCCTGCTGAACTAAAATAGCACGTTGTATTTCATAATACTTTTTGCTTAAGATAGTATTGATGCTTTGCGCGTTAGGATGAGCCTTTAATACTTCTCTGTTGGTATTATCCCAGAGATGCTCTGGTACGTCTATACCGGAGGTCATGGTATAGGTTTTTTTGAAGTCGGTTATTCTAAAAATAACGGAATAGTTTCCATTTGATTTTTTTCTTCTTGTGTCTAAAATTGTTTTTAAGGTTACCATAAACGGGTGTGTTATGGTCATGGCCGCACCAACTATGCGCAAACTAAAGGCTGTAATGACAGCTTTAAGGATAGAATTAAAAATAAAAAAACCACTCAGAATTTACCCTAAGTGGTTGATTTACAGGCTCCTGAAGCTGGACTCGAACCAGCGACCCTCTGATTAACAGTCAGATGCTCTAACCGGCTGAGCTATTCAGGAGTGTCATTTCCGGTTTGGAGTGTGCAAAAGTATAACTTCTTTGCTTATTTCACAATGTTTTTTAAAAAAATTTATAAGTGCCTAAATATGAGATTATTTATTTTTAACATTTGTCAGAGATTTTTCGTAGCGCTGTAACAACCGTTTATTTGCCCTGTACAATCTGCTGATTATCTGAAAATCCCTCTGCCCGCAGCAGCTCATAGTGCACATTTTTTACATCGCTTAACAGTACCACCGGCCGCTCGTCGGGCTGGCGCGCCTGCCAGGTACAATTGAGCAAACTCAAGCCGTTTACATGGCGCACAAACAAGCCTCCTGCCGGCAATACCTGGCCAAACATCCTGTTTTCAGGGTATCCCATTGCATTTTCGGTTGGGTTTATCCGGGCATCCTGGGCGGTACCCGCTCCCATCGCTAAAATGTGAATATTGCCTAATACCACATTTTCTACGTCATGTCCCGGTATGCCGGTAATGCTTGACGTCATCTTGCTGTGGCTTTCGGCGGTTACGTTACTGATGGTTACGTTACGCAGATGTCCCGGATCTGCACCGGGCTTTTTGGCGGCATTTCTGTTACCTAATTTGATAAAGATGGGCGTCTGCACATCGGTCATCCAGATGTTGCTGATGTTGACGTTATCCGTCAAACCACTATCCACATTTTCGACAGCGATACCTGAAAGAACGGTTATAGGCTGATCAATAAATTTAAGACCTTTCTGCCAGTGCCTGATCCGATCTTCGGAAGCTTTCTTTATGGTAATATTGCTGATATTGATGTTCCTGAATCCGCCGTGTGATGCGGTGCCGAATTTAATCCCGTTACAATTAGAGGCCACGGTACAATTGCGGATGGTAACATTCTCGCAGGGTTTGCTAGCATCCTCACTTTTTAAACAAAGACCGTCATCGTCCGAGTCGACCGTACAATTTTCTATCAGCACATTTTTACTGTCAATATCAAAGCCGTCATTGTTATAATTGGCGTGGTTATAAATGGTAAGTTTGTTAAGATGCACGTTTTCACAGCCGATATACTTCTGCATCCAATAGGCCGAGTTTTCTAAATGCAAGTCCTCAACGGTAATATCCTTACAACCCGACATGTGAATGAGCATAGGCCGCCCGTTGCTGCCCAGCGGACCGCTATCATCGCCAAATTGAAAGGTTTGCGAAAGCCCGTTACCGTTGATGGTACCTTTACCGGATATGGTGATGTGTGACGCATTTTCTGCTGATAGAAACGCATGATGAGGGCTCTTTGCGTTCTTATCAATAGCTGCGTAATCTTTCATATCGGCACTGCCTTTTAATATGGCGCCATCTTCCAGGTAAATGTTTACATTGTCCTTAAGCTGCAACGAGCCTGACAGGAACACTCCGGCAGGTATAATCACGCGGCCGCCGTTAGCGCTGCATTGATCAATGGCTTGTTGTATGGCCTTCGTATTGATGGTTTTATCGTCGGCTTTTGCACCAAAACGCTTAATGTTATAGTCGCGGGTTTGTGCGGAGGCCGCAACACTGAACAGGCAAAGACTTGCTGAAATAATTAGGGTGCTTATACTTTTCATTATTGGGGTTGATGATAATGATAATTGGCAAATCTGATAAAGTTCGACCAGTCATAAGCCGTTAAATTATGTATGCCCTCGCGGATATGATAGCCGATGGTAGAATTGATGATGGGCGTATTTACCGGCGGAGGTTCCTGGCTAAGCGCCAAGGGTTTGCCATAAAGATCATAAACCTGTTTGGCGTATTGTAAAGACAGATATGAACCTTTCGGGTCGGCCCACAGATCTTTCGTAGCATTGGTGGTATAAACCGGCCGGGGCGCTATCATGGCTATCAACATGTGCTGATCTACCGGCAGCGCGGCTTCATTGTCGTTATACTTTTTATAGTTATCAGCAAACCAATGCGGGAATGCATCATTAATGGCTTTGATAGTTTCGCCAAACCTGCGATGCGACAGTGAGGCGCCGGTATTGCCCGAGCAGCTGGCAAACACCATAGCAAAACGCTGATCCTGCGCGCCAGCCCACAAGGCCGTCTTGCCGCCGCGCGAATGTCCCACCAGTGCGACCTTTTTGGCATCGATATCTTTATCAGTCTCGAAATAATCCATCACCCGGCTGGCGGCCCAGGCCCAGGCGCCAATAGCCTTCATACCTTCAGGAGCAGTTAGCTGATGAGGGTAAAGCTGCAGCACGCCATTTTGGTAAGTGTTTTTATTGTCAGGAGCAGCATCTTCAACCGATATGGCTGCTATGGCATAACCACTGTCGATAGCCATTTCAGCTGGCCAGAATTCGCTTTTCACGGCCCGGGTCGGGTCGGTGTTATTTTTGTCGCGATTGTTGATGAGCAGAAATACCGGCGCAGCGCGTTTACGAGCATTTGGCACAAACATGACCATATTAATGGTGACCGATTTACCGGCATTGGTTACCGTGATAGCCACCTCTTTTAAATGCGCTTTGCCCCCCATAGCATTGGATTCAGTATGAGTTACCTTGTATTTAATACCGTCAAAAGTTTTAGGCATGGTGCCGTAAACGTTTTGCTCAAACAGGGCCAGTATTTCGGGTCGGCGTGTTTTTTGCCACTGCGCCACGGTGGTTACCGGCTTGCCGCTATTGGTCTTTAAAATTTCGGGCAGATGATAGGCAGGCACTTTTACCTCATCATAATTATATTGCGCACGGGCAGTTTGCGCCAGGACCGCAAAAACGATCAATGCAAGATACTTGTACATTTTTTGGCTTATAATTGGTTGATGAAGGTAGTGATTCTAATCTGCTTCATCAATTCTTAAACCTTCTGAAAGATCATTGTTACGTTATCGTTGTTCGAAGTTTATAACTTCGAACAACTAAGTGCATAGTCTTCAGACTATCGGCGAAGTGTAGTCGCAGACTACAGGCTTATCAGTCCGAAGTTATAAACTTCGGACAGCCTTAATTTTCAATCTTAACTTTTTACTTCCACCGTATCGCCAGATATTTACATGGCACATCCTCAATATTTTTGATACCATGCAGCTCATTGCTGTTCATCAGGTACATATCGCCGGCAATGCCCTGGTAATTTTTACCGTTAATAAATTGCTCGGTGTGGCCCTCTAACATCAAAATCAATTCAGAATCTATATGTGTATGCGGCGGATGGCTTGGCGTTTTGGGCTTTAATTCGGTCATGTGCATTTCCAGCTCGTTCAACATTGCGGTTGGGCGCTGTATGTATTTCATGCCACCACCAATGGCCGACGGCTTATATTGCAATGTATCCGCATTGATCATTAACGCCCCACCCGCTTTTGCCGAGCGTCGCAGATCCATTGGTTGTTTTGAGCGAAACTCAAGCGTGTAGTAAGTAAGCGCAGCATCCCCAACATTTTCTATAGTCAGCATTTGCAGCGGTGGGACAAGCACCGCGCTGCCTTTGCCCAATATTTCACTTTTTGTGCCGACGGTTACCTTCATCTTCCCTTCCTTTATAATAATGAACTCCTCAATATCTTTTTGAGCATGCGGTTTTGTTGAAGCACCTTTATGCTGAGTGGTGGCGTGTATTTCAAGCAGGCTGCATTCAGCTGTGGTGCCTTTCATAAATTCGCGTATTTCACCGTCATCGGTTTTGGTAACCGGCGCATCTGTCCAATGATAAACGCCCGAAGGTATGCGGGCAGTTTGAGCCGCGCAATTCATACAGAATGCAGCAAAGCCGATAAAAAGGATAATTGGTTTCATTTTGGTCTTACTTTAGACATTAGGTCTATGTGCCATAAATGTATTGAGATTTTTGGTTTAAGCGATATGTAAATCGCGCCGAAAATGAAAGCCTCACCGTTTTGGGATAACGCTTTTGCTTTTTATGAAACCAGACATCATCAATGTGTCGCAAAGCTCAAAGTATCAGCCTGCATAGCTGTGAAAATACCGAAACCATTGACAATGTTGGTGGGTACCTGGGTTAGGCTTTGCGAGGTGGTGCGGGTGCTGGTGCTCATCAGATTGATATACTCCTGGTTCACGCTGAACAGTATCGCCTGGTAATTGCCCAGATATGACAGCGTACGAGCGGTAATATTGTATTGCGACGCCCTATTTGTATTTAACTGGACATTGATTGGACGCCCTGTGGCAAACCTGTTCACCTGAATCATGGTTCCTGTTCCCTCAAAGGCAAGCACATGGTTCAATGAGTCGGGATTAGACCAGGTGAATACGTTCAGCACCGTTTCCTGGCTACCGGGGCCGCTATCGCCGGATATGGTGATGCCGGTATATTGCGAAGCAAAATTTTGCGGTTTAGCCGGCATCGTCGTGGTGGCCGACACGGTGTAACCATTATAATCAAACTGCAGGGTATATTTCTTACCCGTCGCCAGGATGCTTTGATCGGCGTAGGTGTAGGTGCCCTTGGCTGTCTCGGTAAGGTGGTATTTCTGCGTCCCGTCCGACAGGTAGAGCGTCTGCCCTGTTATCGGCGAGCCGTAACTGGCGGTATCGGTCAGATTTTTTTGCAGGTGCAGTTTTACCGAGATGGGCTGCCCCACCATCAGATACGATTCAATAACCGGCAGTGTGGTGCTCCGGCTATCCAAATTATCTTTTTTGCAGGCGTTTAAAAACATCGCCCCAAAAAGAACGGATACAATTATTGAGAGGTGTCTTTTTATTTCCATCTTAAGCTTAGCGTTATGTTTGGTGTAAAGCCCAGGTAAGTAACGTCGGTAGTAACGGCCTGGTAGTTTTGCAATTGATACTCGCGGTACCAAATATTTTTGTGGTTGTAGACATTGAACAGCGACAAGCCGATGCTGCCTATCTTATTGCCATCTATCTTTAGCAGATCATAAGATGCCGACAAGTCGAGGCGATGATAATCAGGCAGTCGCTCGCCATTTTTTGCGCCGACATTAAAGGCGGTGATTTTATTGCCATCTGCCCCGTTAATGGTATAACTTGACAGCGGAACGGTATACGGATGCCCCGTACTGAAAATAAACACTGCCGAGAAGTTCCAGCGGTTTAAATGATACATGTTGATGGATTTGAACTCATGCGTCACATCCTGATCGGCCGGGTAATAGCCGTTACCATAAACGGCAAACTTGTTTTGTGCATTAGCTAAGGTATAGCTGAGCCAACCGGTATACTGGCCCATCTTTTTCTGCAGCAACACCTCTATACCGCGGGCGTTGCCAGTACCGGTATAAAAATTCTGCGTCAGGCTACCTGTACCACCGGGGCCAAAGCCTTGCTGGTTAATGGTGTATTGTGTTAGTCCGTCAAGGGTTTTGTAATAGCCCTCAACATCTACCAAAAACAACTCATTTTCATAACTAACGCCGCCCATATAGTGCCTTGACCTACCCACCGGGATGGAGTTCCCGTCCGACAATACCCAGAAATTACGGTTGCCATTCAGTATATCCTGACGCGTTACTTCGTTCATGAACTGATAAAACTGTCCTGTGGCAAACTTTAGGGTGTAATTTTTATTAAGGGTATAACTTGCCGAGAAACGCGGCTCGTTATAAAGTTTCGCTGTCGGCTGGTACCAGGTGGTACGCAAACCGGGCTGCAAATGCAGTTTATTGGTGGGATCGATTTCCAGCTCCGCATAACCACCGCCAGAGAATGCGCTGTTGTGCTCGTCAATCAGCTTGCTGGTGTCGTTTTGGGTATATTGATAGTCGATGTGCTGGCGATTGGCAAATCCGCCATATAACAACTTCAGGCTATTGCCCATCTGCCATTCCCATTCGGATTTAATGCCGATGTCTTTCAGGTTGTTGGTTTCTACCGTGCCATTATTAAAGCCGGTACTTACATCATTTGTAGTAATAGTGCCTGAGTTGGTGCGGTCGCGGTCATTAAAGTATGAAGAGTAGGTCAAATATGTATTTGAATGCACACTCTTACCCCATTGCGACGACCATTTTAAACTGCTGGCCAGGTTACCATATTTGGTATAATCAGTGATCTTATTATCGCTGATGTCTGAGCTAAAAAACGAGGGCAGATCGCGGCTGTTATCAGTTTTATCAGTACCGCTATAGAAACTCAAGGCCAGCGTGTTATTGGTATTCAGGTGATAGGTATAGCGCATATCGGCATCATAAAAATGCGAAGCCGGCGTAACCTGCTGACCAAAACGACCACCACCGCCAATCGGTCCGCCACCAAAATTACGCAGACCACTGCCCCCACCGCCCACTGTTGTGGCGTTAAACTGCTTAAATATCTTATCATAAAACGGCCCCTGGTATGAGCGACGCACGGAAAGCAGCAATGAAGATTTATCGCCCAAAGGAGTCTCCAAAAAGGCGTTAAAGCTTAGCAAACTCAAGTCTATGCCATAGGTAGCTTGTTTGCTGTTGCCATCCTTGCCGGTTATCTCCGTAACGCTTGACAGGCGACCTCCGTATTTTGCCGAGAAACCGCCTTTGTATAGCTGCACATCTTTCACTGCATTTGCGTTAAAGGCGCTGAAGAAACCATACAAGTGGTCAACCTGGTAAACGGTAAAACCATCGAATACCACCAGGTTTTGATCGGGCGTGCCGCCACGCACGTAAGCGCCAGACGATGATTCATTGGTACCACTAACGCCCGGCATTAGCTGGAAAGCTTTTAACACATCCTTTTCACCCATTACAGGCAGCTTGTCCAAACTGGCGGGGGTTAGTTGCAGCACACCGACCTTTTTTACGTCGGTATTCATTACCCCGCTTTTTTTGCCCAAAACGGTTACCTCATTTAGCGTATTGAGCGAGGGCGAAATAGGTATAGTAATCAGATCGCCTATCATTTTGGCGTTAAGCCTGGTGCGGTCTGTCTGGAAACCCGAGTACGTTGTTTCTATGATACAGGTATCTGAAGGCACATTAAAAATGGCAAACAAACCATCGGCGCCGGTAGTGGCCGAGAGCGAGGTATTCAAAACGTGCACCGTGGCCGACCTGATCGACTCGCCGGTTGCCTGGTCGATCACCTTACCGCTGATGGGAAAATTAAAATTCCTGGGCGGCCCCTTAGGCGGGTCGACGGGTTTCAGGGCCGCTGCCCTGCCGGTAAGGGTGAGCAGGTATCTTTTCTTTAAGCGGTCAAGGTCATCCATTTTTTGCAGGATGTAAATGGTACCGTCGGCCTCTGTCCAGTAGTGCAGGTTGTTGTTGCCGCAAACCTGGTCCAGAACGCTTTTCAACGACTCATTCAAAAAATGGTCGACCACATGATAACGGCTCACCGAGTCGCGCTCAAAAACTATCTTCAAATTGTAGTCTCTGGCCAGGGTGTCAAACATCAAATCGAGCGAGCAGGTAAAGAGCTTGCTGATGGTGGTTTTCTTTAAAATTTTTTCGGTTTGTTGGGCGAATACGGTAGTGGTGGTTAAGGTTAAAAATACCAGTACCGGCAGTAGTTTTCTCATCCTGTTATCAATAGCTATTTGGCTTTAATTACATCAAGTAACGGCGGCAATTATAGCTACTAAAAGCATCGGTACGGGCGCAGTCTACAGTACCGCTATCCATTTTAACATTATTTAACCAAACAGCTCAAAAACCCACAAATCAGCTTCGATTTAAGCTATTTTGTTCGATGAAAATAAGAAGATACGAAAGAGTTTTTTTAGTAAAATGTCATTGCGAGCGCAGCGCGGCAACCGCAAGGAGAATAGGAACGCGTGCGGTTGCTTCGTCGTTCCTCCTCGCAATGACAAAATAAAAAAGCTGATGACAATCAACTAAGACAAATACTCTTTAAAAAAATCTATCGTCCGTTTCCAGGCCAGTTCGGCAGCGGCTTTGTCGTAGCGCGGTGTCGTATCGTTATGGAAGCCGTGATTCACGTTTTCATAAATATAAGCCTGATATTTTTTATGATTAGCCTTCAACGCTTCTTCATAAGCGGGCCAGCCGCCGGTTATACGGGTATCTAACGATGCATAGTGCAGTAGCAATGGCGCATGTATTTTAGGTACATCATCAGCTTTGGGTTGGGCGCCGTAAAAAGGCACGGCAGCGGCCAGATCAGGCAAACGAACCGCCATTTGGTTGGCTACGCCACCGCCATAGCAGAAACCTACCACGCCAACCTTGCCGTTACAGTCTTTATGATTTTTAAGATAATGAAAGGCATCGATAAAATTCTGCAGCATTTCGCCCTGATCGCGTTTAGACTGCATTTCGCGTCCCGCATCGTCATTGCCCGGGTAACCGCCCAGCGGGCTAAGCGCGTCGGGAGCTATGGAGATAAAACCGGCTAAAGCCGCGCGGCGGGCAACATCCTCAATATAAGGATTTAACCCACGGTTTTCATGCACCACCACAATGCCGCCCAGTTTGCCTTTGGCATCTTTGGGTTTTGACAGCAGCGCCTTGATATCGCCGCCACCTTTAGGCGATGCGTAATGGATATATCCTGATTCCAAACGCGGGTCGTCCCCTTTTACCTGGATATTGTTTTTGTAATCGGGCATCAGGAAACTCATTAGCGCCGGCACGGTTAATCCGCCCACCGCATATAAGGATAGTTTCTGCATAAATGAACGTCTATCCAATCGGTTATGCGCATAATCGTCATACAGATCAAATACATCCTGGCTAATGTCTTCTTTCTTTATCTGAGTCATGGTAAATGGTTTTATATCAAATATAAGTTATTTACGATATCATGTAACAGAACATATTGGTATTACGTATTGTTGTCAAAAAAACGCAATAAGGGAATGATTATAATTTCTCATTTTTTATAGATTTGTTTGAAACGTAAGCGATATCGATGTTATTTAACTCCTATCATTTTCTGTACTTTTTCATCGTAGTTACTACGCTTTATTTTCTGCTCCCACATCGTTTCAGATGGTTCATGCTGCTTGTTGCAAGCTGCTATTTCTACATGACTTTTGTGCCGATATACATCCTGATCCTCTTTTTCACTATCGTGGTAGATTATTTTGCAGGGATATATATCGAAAAGTCGCAGGGCCGAACGCGAAAATGGTTCCTGGTAGCCAGTCTGGTTGCCAACATTGGTGTGCTGGCCATATTCAAATATTTTAATTTCGTTAACGAGAATATCACCCTGTTAATGGGCAATATGGGTGTTAAAAACCCGATACCTTACCTCAGCATTCTGCTACCTATAGGTTTATCGTTCCACACATTTCAGGCTATGAGTTATACTATCGAAGTTTACCGCGGCAATTACAAAGCCGAGCGTCACTTTGGTATTTATGCTCTGTATGTGATGTTTTATCCACAGTTGGTTGCCGGACCGATAGAACGCCCGCAAAATATCCTGTACCAGTTTTATGAGAAATACGAATTCGATTATCAGCGCATAGCGGATGGCTTGAAACTGATGGCCTGGGGCTTGTTCAAAAAAATAGCCATCGCCGACAGGCTCTCTTACATCGTTAACGTAGCTTACGACGAGCCGCATAAATACCATGGCTTAAACTTTGTCATCGCTACCATATTCTTTGCCTTCCAGATATTCTGCGACTTTTCGGGTTATACCGACATTGCTTTGGGCGCAGCCCGAGTTATGGGTTTTAAGCTGATGAAAAACTTTAACCGCCCCTACCATTCCAAAAGCATCAGCGAGTTTTGGAGCCGGTGGCACATCTCACTGTCAACCTGGTTCCGCGATTATCTGTATATCACTTTAGGCGGTAATCGCGTTAGTATACCACGCTGGTACTTTAACCTGTTTTTTGTGTTTTTGGTGAGCGGCTTATGGCACGGCGCCAACTGGACCTACATTGTCTGGGGCGCGCTCAACGGATTTTACCTGGTATTTGCCATCATCAGTCAGAAATTCCGCAACCGCGTGGCCGAGGCCAGCGGCATCACCAAATTCCCGAAACTATATAACTGGATACAGTTCCTAACCACTTTTGCATTGATCTGCATTTCGTGGGTATTTTTCAGGGCGCGCACCATTGCCGATGCTATATATATTCTGAAAAGCATGTTTGCCGATACCTGGACAGACGTTGTGAATCTAATACATACTCATCATGCGCATTCATTAGCACCTGGAACAAAAATGATCCCGGCCGTGTTGGTGATTATTATTCTGGAGATGGTGCACCTGTTCCAAAAGCGCCGCAGTATGCTGCAGTTCGTAAACAGCAAACCCAAATATGTGCGCTGGGGTATTTACTACGCTTTCGTATTACTGTTGTTAATTTTCGGCACTGCAAGCCACAGTCAGTTTATCTATTTCCAATTCTAAGATGTCAAAAAAGGTATTATCTCTGTTTTTAAGCATAGCTGCCATCTTAGTCCCGGTAGTCATCTTGTATCTGGCGTTGGCTTCGGTTGGTTTTGAGCCACTCATGACAAACTCTGTAAGTTTCGACGCCAAGTTGAAAAACTTCGACGAACGTAAAGATAAACATGCCGATTTGCTGGCCATCGGCTCATCAATGACGCTGAATAACCTCGATTCAAAAGTAATTACCGATAGCGTTACCCAAAGCTATTACAACCTGGCCTCGTGGGGTTTGCAAATGGACGATATCAAAAAGATGATTGAGTACTATGTACCTGTTATTAAACCGCGTGCAGTATTAATAGCCTCGTCGACTCGCGATTTTGAGGCGATGGGCAATGAAACTGTGAAAAACTACATCAACACGCCCGAATGCCTGAAAAACTTCAAACCATACTTTTATTACGAAAACTTCAACCCGCTGCTGAGTATTGCTGCGCGAAAAAAAGAGCTAATAGCCGACCGGAAAATGACCGATAATTACAGTTCATTGGCCTACGACAGCAATGGCGGTGTGTTGTTAAACGTATCCCCTGCCAACATCGCCTCAGGCGGGCGCTGGGACGCTAAATTTCCATTTCCCACTAAATTCACAGAACACCAGTATAAAGTATTAGATTCATTAGCCGCTTTCTTAAACAAGCAAAATATCAAGCTGTTTTTTATTCAGCAGCCCATACGCAAGGCTTATCAGGCCTTTTTAAAAGATCCTTCGATACTGCAACACCATTTTGCCGTAACTGAAGGCATCATCAAAAAAAACAATGGCGTTTATCTGAACCTGATAGACATGCCAGAATTTGCTACCGACAAATATTTTGCAGACCAACACCATTTAATGGCTGCAGGGGCTGCCATTGCTACCAAAAAGACTGTTGGGGTGATGAAGGAGTATTTTAAGAAATAACCACCCCGACCCCTCCTAACCTCCCCAAAGGGGAGGAACTAAGAGATTTCTTCTTATTATGCCGGAGATTCCCCTCCCCTTTGGGGAGGTCGGGAGGGGCGTTTCACCAGCAACGGCAACAACAGCAGCACCAATATCCCGCAGGCAACAGCTATAAAAAAGCCCAGATGATGGAAACTCTGATCGGTAACCCCACCTGCAAAAACAGATTTGAGTTGCGTACCCGACAAAATAGCACCGATATAAGCCGCCGTGCGGAACAAACCAAATGACACACCTTTTTGATCTAACGGAGCTTCTTCGTTCAATAATGATTGGTTGGCGATAATGTTGGTACCTTCGGCCATGCCCGCGGTAATGCCTATGCAAACCACCAGTGCCAGCGGGATCTCGCCGTTTAAAAACAGTATACCGAAGCAGGCCACAATCAATAAGGCTACACCCAGTGTATTTTGCAGTTTAGCGCTTTTAATGCGGGCTATGAGCAGTCCGGCTGCTATGGCGGTGATGGAATTGGGCAGCATGATTAACCCGGTGTGCACCGGTATTAAATGCCTGACGGCTTCCAGCCACTGCGGCAAACCATAGAGTATCAGGTATAAAATATAACTGGTAGCCAAACCGCGAATGTAAACTAAGGATAACGACGGCTTTCGCCATAAAAGCTTCACATCGATAAATGGCTTTTCATGCCGCCACTCCCAAACGCACAAGCCAACTAAGGCAACCACCATCGCGCCTATCATGTACCCGTTTAAATCTTTCGACATCAGTACCACCAGCAAACAACCCAGGAACAGGCAGAACAGCAAAATGCCCTGAATATCCAATCGCTGAAAAACATTGTGCTTTTTATCGTTTTGTGCCAACGGATAATCGGGCAGCGTATTTGATAATATCAGCCCGATGATGGTCCACGGTACGTTTACCATAAAAATACCGCGCCAGCCGAGCCATTGGGTGAGCGCGCCGCCGAGCGTAGGGCCCAAAACTAAGGTTACCTGTGCCGATACGGCTATCATAGCCAATATGGTACCCGGTACCGGTCGTTTTTCCAGAGCATAACGTTTGCCTACCAGCGCCATCCCCGAAGGGTAAGCCGCCGAGGTCCCCAGACCCAATAATATCCTCGAGGCTACCAGCCAGGCAAAACCTGGTGCAAATATGCCCACCAAAGCGGCGATAAACACCAATATAAAGCCCAGGTTGTTAACCCGCTTGGCGCTGTAGATATCGGCCAGGCGGCCCATTAAAGGCTGGGCCACCGTAGCCGTTACATATAATGAAGTAATGAGTATAGCGCCCTGTCCCGAGGTAATTTTGAATGCATTACACAAGGTAGCCAATGCCGTTGCCAGCATGGTTGAGTTGAGCGGATTCATCATGGTGCCCAACAGCAGGGGCGCCATAAATTTCCAGGGGATAGGCTCTTTTTCTGTTTTATCGCTCATTAAGCCGGCTCCTGCAGTTTAGCAATGATGGCTTCGGTAGTATCAATTTCACCAATGCGCGGGAAGATACGGCTCAGGCTATGCTCATGCGCTTCCATAAACATATCGGTCATGGCATCTTTAGCAAAGGTTAAATTGTAACCTAAAACACTTGCATCGCGTGCTGTGCCTTCAACGCCGATACTAGTAGCTACGCCAGCCAATACAATACCGGTGATGCCACGTTTTTGCAGTTCGTCATTTAAAGCTGTATTAGGAAATGCGCTCCAGGTATGTTTGGTAATCAGCAGATCGCCTTCTTTAACTTCCAGTTGTGGGATGATGTTTCCCATTCCGTTTTCTTCCCAGTTCTTTTGTGCTGCGCGGATGCCTTCTTCGTCCTTAGGCATTTGCGATACTTCGGTGCGTGCTTTGGTCCATGAAGAACCAATCGGATTTACGTTAATAAAAACTATCGGTAAGTTTTTCTCGCGAAAAGCGTCGATCAGTTGTTTCGTTTTTTCAACGATGCCGTCAAAATGATGCGCGCCTTTCATAACAGCAATTGCGTTTTGCATGTCAATCAAAACCAGCGCGGTTTTAGGGTCAAGTGCAGTAATCATAGGTTGTTTGTTGTTTTATTAAATGTTTGATTCGTAAGCAACTATTTTGTGGAGTATGGCGACAGCTTCCTGCAGCGTCCTTTTTTCATCTGCCGATAAAGTATTGTCGATAGCCTGCGCCAGCCACTCATCCTTTTCATAGCGCGATTTTTCCAGTATTTCACGGCCCTTTTGGGTAAGGCTGATGAGCGATTTGCGTTTATCTGTCTCGTGCGGTGTCTTGTCTATGATGTCCTGATCTTTCAAATTGCTCAGCAGCTCAGACATCGATTGAGTTTTAACGCGCACCAATCCGGCAAGCTCTGTAGCCGAAAGCTTTTGGTCTGGATACAGATAAGAAAGTGTCGAGTATTCAGATAAAGAGTAGCTGTTATGCGATTTTACAGTGCGCCTTAAGCGCTTAATAATGCCAGAAATAGCTTGTCGAAGCGATGCCGCCGTTTGTAATGCTTCCATATTTGCGCAGGTAAACTTATCAGGTTACCTGTGCAAATATAAAACATTTTTTATTGCGATGGGTATTATGTTTTTGTAAAGTTGGTGTAACGGGTTGCAATTTTTTGTCATCCTGAGCAAAGCGAAGGATCTTGTACGTTTTGCTACTCGCTTTTACAAGATCCTTCGCTTTGCTCAGGATGACAATCGGACAGGGCAAATCATTTACGGCTCCTCATCATCATCCCTATCAGTAAAGCGCGCCACATCTTCACCTTTATGCAAGTGACGATTAGCGTGCCTTAATTCGGCATCCTCAATATCGACATCGTCATAACTTACTTCATCAATACCATTATTGAGCTCGTCCATATTGTCCAGATCCTTCTCGCTGCCTGAGGGTTTGCCCTTGCGCGGAAAAGTGCTTACGTTTTCTCTCTTTGCCATAGTTGTTTGATTAAAGTATGGTATGGACAGCAAAAAGGTGGCCAAAGCGCAAGGGTTTAACCAACTTTTCAACTGGCAAGCTATTTGTTAGTTTATAGCATAAATTAACCTGTTATGGAAACCAAGAAACGTATAGTTAGCAGTCCGTCAAAGACAGACGTTAACAGGGAACATCGTATACAGAAAAAGGCCAAAAGCGCCTCGACTATGGAGAGCAGTGTAATTGCCGAATTAAAAAACCGCGAACACGGCGACGAGAAACCCGCCCGCTAATCGCCCAAAAAATAAAGCTATGCAAATTGAAGTAAAAGATCCGCAAACCGGCGCTTTACTGCAACTGGAAGCAAAGCCCGAACAAGTAAAAGGCGAACACGGCTATCGCATACGCCACCCTAATGGTTCCGGCTTTTTCATCGCCAATCGCGCGGGTACCTGGCGGTCGGCCGATGACCATTTTGTCGATCCTGAATTTTTGGTGAATATTGGTTTGGCTTTGGAAGGACATGATTTGGGAGACCAGATTAGCCCGGGGAAGCTTAGTAAAAATATAGAACATCGAATGACGAATAATGAATGAGGAAGTAAATCGATATTCGAAATTTATTATTCGTCGTTAGACCTCCTATCTTTACATAAACCCCGACCATGACCGAAGAAACAGCCCCCACCTACTGGCTTACGCGCTTTGTGTTGCTGCGTTTGTTGGGCGCGGTGTATGCTGTAGCGTTTTTAGTAGCGGTAAACCAGTTGGTGCCCTTAATTGGCGAGCATGGCTTACTACCGGTTGGCAATTTTTTGGATTTGGTGCGACAGTCATATGGCTCAACCAGTGCCGGATTCTTCAAACTTCCTTCTTTGTTTTGGTTCTGGCACTCTGATGTCGCTTTGCTGACGGCGTCCTGGGTAGGGCTGGTTCTGTCGTTGGTTGTTGTCGCGGGATATGCTAATGCGCCGTTAATGGCTGTGTTATGGGCCCTATATCTGTCTATAGTGCACGCCGGGCAGGAATGGTATGGCTATGGCTGGGAGATACAACTTACTGAAACAGGTTTTCTGGCGATTTTTATGTGTCCGTTGCTTGACATGCGCCCCTTCCCTAAGCGACCGACACCCTGGGCCATCATTATCTTATTTAGATGGCTAACGTGGCGCATCATGGTGGGCGCCGGCATGATCAAATTTCGCGGCGACAAAATTTGGCGCAATGCTACGGCTCTTTACTATTACTTTGAGACGCAGCCCATACCCGGGCCGCTAACGCGATGGTTTCATTTTTTCCCGAGGCTGATCCTGCGATTGGGCGTATGGTTCAACTGGCTGGCTGAGCTGGTAGCGCCGTTTTTTGTTTTCTGGCCGAGGATGGGCAGGCACATCGCTGGTGTGATCATAGTTGCATTACAGGTATTTATCATTGTCAGCGGAAATCTGTCTTTTCTTAACTGGCTTACCATTGTACCGGCTTTAGCTTGTTTTGACGACGGCTTTTGGGCGAGGATACTACCCAAAAAGTTGAGCGCAAAGGCCCGTGCGGCCGGGGAAAGCTCCGAAGAGTCAAAACCAATGGTGATAACCGCCTGGGTGATCACCGGCATAGTAGGTATTTTGAGTATACAGCCGCTTTATAATATTCTGTCGCCCAACCAGGCTATGAATCGTTCATTTGAGCCCTTTGAGTTGGTGAATACCTATGGCGCTTTCGGCAGCGTGGGTTTAGAGCGTGACAATGTAATTTTTGAGGGAACGATGGACGACACTGCTGGTAACAAAGCCTCCTGGAAACCTTATCTATACAAAGGCCTACCCGTCGAACCAAATAAACGCCCGCCACAGATAGCCCCCTACCAGTTACGGCTCGATTGGCAAATGTGGTTTGCCAGTATGGGCACTGCAGAACAATACCCATGGACCTATAATTTAGTCTGGAAACTATTGCATCATGATGCTTTGGCATTGAGCCTCTTTGCTAATGACCCTTTTAACGGCAAGGCGCCGCGTTTTATCAGAGCGCGCATTTACAGATATAAGTTTGCCAAACCCGGCAACCCACAAGGTTTGTATTGGACCCGCGAATTGCTGGGCGCCTGGATGCCGGTACTATCTGTAAATGATGCACGGCTCATCAAGTTTCTTCGGTATGAGGGTTGGCTAAAGTAGAGACGCAATACCTTGCATCTCTTGCTAAGAATATTTTACTTCTTTTTTATTTATATTATTGGCCAGGGCTTTTACGGCATGTTTTGAAACGCCATTTTTGTCATTGATAGACGTCGACGCCCTGCTTTTGGACTCTTCTTTCAAATTATCACCAACACCGTCGGAAGTCTGATGCATAGGGCCCATCATTTTCCTGCGTATATAGGCCAGGCCATCGCTTAAATATAAATAAACAACAAGGCTTGCAGCAACTACACCCGTTACACCTACAGCCTTCAAAGCTGTATTATCGTTCTTCCTTTTGAAGGGATTTTTCATAAATAAACGTGCACTCCGTTTGTTAGTTTAACGTAAAGAGAATGTTTTGGTTTCAATTTATTTTACAATTTTGTAGAGACGCAAAAAATTACATCTCTACAAAATTCTCGAGCTTGACCGCATAAGTACCAGGTATCTTAAGTGCTTATTGGCTTATGTTATCGGCTACCGCTTTTACGTTGCCTTTTGAAACGCCGCTTTTGTTACTGATAAATGCCGAGGCAATATTTTTGAACTCGTCCTTCAAACTATGACCAATACGATCAAAGGTCTGCGACAACGAATCGGTCATTTTGTGGCGGGCGTTGTTCCCACTGTCTGTCATGTATAAATAAGCAATGGCGCCGGCAGCTGCCGCACCCGTTACGCTTAAAGCAATAAGGGCTGTATGATTTTTATGCTTTTTGAACGGATTTTTCTTTAATAGCTTTTTCATAGTTTTCATAGTAGTATGTTTTAAAAGTTTAACATTAAGTGCACTGTTTTGGTTTCTGATTATTTCACAACAGGTAGAAGGCACGGCACTAAATCTTAAAACAATTTAAACGCTCAGGTTATTGTATTTAGTACTATGAAAAAGGAAACCATCCCCAACGAACCCGAAGAAAAACCGGTAGATCCGCAGCGTCCCGAGATTGAACAACCTCACGACCCGCGTAATCCTGACATCCCGCAAAGAGAGGTGCCGGATATGCCGCAAGAACTACCGCCGCCATCCAGACCGAATGAAACGCCCAACCCGCAACCCGGCCCGGGATTCTAAAATAATATAGTTCTTCAAAAAATACTTTTAAGTCATTTTTTGAAGAACTATTTTTTCAATTCTACACTTTGCACCTTTAAAAATAATGACTTTTAAGTCATTATTTAAATTCTACCTCTTTCAACTAATGTATTATTCTCTTTACATTAGTATTACCAATTAGCTAATACTCTGTTGCTTAACCCGAATTTGTCGGGCATAACTATGCTGTTACCGCTAATTGCGTTACCGGATGCTACCCTCTTTAAATAAAAGTATCTGAACCTAAGCTATGATGAAAACTTACACCCTAACCCTAATCACAGTGCTGCTTTGCGCTATTGTTTCAGTTGCCTTTATCCGGCGGGACGATGTTCCGCTGGATAAACTGGTAACCAGCCTGCAACGCTGGACAGACAGCATCCCGCAGGAAAAAGTTTACCTGCACATGGATAAGCCCTACTATGCCCTGGGCGACACTATCTGGTTTAAAGGCTATCTAACCATCGGCAGCCGCCATCAGTTATCAAAATTGAGCGGCGCGGTGTATGTCGACCTCATCTCTGAAAAAGATTCTGTACTGCAGCAGCTTAAACTACCCGTAACCTCAGGTATGGTAATGGGTGATTTTATTTTGAAGGATGATTATCACCAGGGTAGCTATCGACTGCGAGCCTATACCCAGTGGATGCGTAATGCCGGCGAGGATTACTTTTTCGATCATACCTTTTTAGTGGGCGATATTGCGGGTGGTGATATTGTAGCCAGGGCCGACTTCAGCTATCGCGACGATAAAGGAAAGAAAACGCTTACAGCCCTACTCAATTACACCAACGACCAGGGCAAGGCGCTGGGCGAAAAAGACGTCCGCTATGAGATCTGGGTAAATCATAAACCCCTATGGCAGCAAAACGGCAAGACCGACGCCTTAGGCAGTCTGCGCATTACCATTCCCGACGATATCAAACAACATCCCGAAGGCGCTTATTTACATACCATCCTGCAGGGTAACGATAAGTATCCCGCGACTCGCGATTTTCCGATTAAAGCCACTTTAATGCAGAGCGATATCCAATTTTTCCCTGAAAGCGGCAATTTGGTAAACAGCCTCACTTCAAGGGTGGGCTTCAAGGCTGTCGGCATTGATGGCCTGGGTATTCATATCAAAGGCCGCGTGACGGATAATGACAATCAGGAGGTTGCCAGGTTTGAAACCCTGCACGCCGGTATGGGCAGCTTTTTGATGACACCTATAGCGGGTAAAACTTATACCGCCAATATTATTTTTGATGACGGCACCACCAAGACTATTCCTTTACCCAAACCTGCTGACGAGGGTTATGTGCTGAGTGTCTATCAGCCCAACCGGGATAGTATTTTAGTACGCGTTCACGCCTCAGTTAAAATGATGGGGTCGACAGTTAGCCTGATTGCTCATACCGGCGGCGAACTGGTTTTTGCCAACCCGTTCAGGGTTGATAACATGATTACTTCTATCCGCTTGCCCAAAAAATCATTCCCTACCGGGATTTCGCAATTTACCCTGTTCAGCGCCGCAGGCGAGCCTTTGAATGAGCGTATTGCCTTCGTCCGCAGCAAAGACATCATGCAGCTGGGTATCAAAACCGCCAAAAGCACCTACGGCAGCAAGGAGCGCGTACAGGTAGAACTGACTGCCAGAGATGGTAAGAGCAACCCGACAGCCGCTAATTTTTCTGTTTCGGTAATTGATGAAAGCAAGGTGCCTTTTGATGAGAATAAAGAGAGCACTATTTTTTCGAACCTGCTGCTCACGTCCGACCTGAAGGGTCATATAGAAGACCCCAACTACTTTTTCGTCAGTGAAAATAGTACCGTTGAACGCGCCCTTGATGACCTTATGCTCACTCAAGGTTACCGCAGATTTACATGGAAACAACTTAACAACCCCAATAATAAACCCCAGTTTCCGGCCGAAGATTTGGGAACCGTAATTTCAGGTCGGGTGGTTACATTGAACGACAATCCCAAACCGGTGGGCGGGGCCAATATCAGCATGGTAGCTTTAAGAGCCAATGCGATTAAGTCGGCCACTACAGGTGCCGACGGCCGGTTTCGCTTTGAGCCATTCTTTTTGACCGATAGCATCAAGTTTTCGTTGCAGGCGCGTACAGCCAAAGGCAGTGATAAGGTAAAGCTCATCCTGGATACCATTCCCGGCATCAAAGTCAATGCCAACCCTAACCTGGCAGATGCCAGCCTGAACATTCATAGCAGCTTGAAGCAGTTCTTAGAGAACGGCAAAAAACAGGATGATGCTTTTGAAAAAATGGGCTTACTCAATAAAGTGCACAGATTGAAAGAAGTAAAGATCAGCGCACAGCAGACCAAACCCAAATCGGACATTGCCATGCAGGGCATTCTACAAGTACCTGAGCAATCTGTCGACAAGATTTACAAGATACCTCAACCTGAGCTTTGCGCCACTGTAGCTATTTGCTTACAGGGAGCACTACCCCGGGTGGAATTTGTGCCGAGAACAATCTCCAAAGGTTCTATAGAACGTTTCTTTCCTATGTATCCTATGTACCGCGAAGGGGCAGATCTAACAGATTTAACCATCATAGTTGATGGCATTAAGGTCGATGATCCTTTTAAAAAAGGAGATATGTTAGAAGACGGTTCAATAGACGCTACCGAAATTGTTAAAATAGAAGTTGTATACGCCAATCTGGCCCTGAAGTCTACGTTAGGTGGCCCCGCTATTTTAATTTTTACTAATCGCGGTATGGTCAAAAAAGTCTACAACCCAAGTATGGCCAATATCACCCCAAAAGGATTCAACAAAGTGCGTGAGTTTTATTCCCCGCGCTATGACCGCCCGGGCAGAGCTACCATCCAGCCCGACTTGCGTACAACCATTTATTGGAACCCTTATCTGAAAACCGACGCCAATGGCACTGCGTCGTTCAATTTTTTTAATGCCGACGGACCGGGTACTTACCGCGTCGTAATTGAAGGCATCAATGCCGACGGCCAGTTGGGCAGGCAGGTATTTAGATACACCGTTGGTGACGCGCAAGCTATTACCAACACGGCTACCCCGGCATCTATAGATAAAAACCTGGCCCTGCTAACTAATCCGCTGGATAACTTTAACAAGCGCCTGCCGGTTGAGAAAGCTTATCTGCAAACTGACAAACCTTATTATGCCCTGGGCGATACCCTGTGGTTTAAGGGGTACCTGACGTCCGGTCCGGCTCATCAGTTATCCAGACTTAGCGAAGCGGTGTATGTCGACCTGATATCTGAAAAAGATTCTTTATTGCAACAGCTTAAGCTGCCGGTAAATTCAGGCATGGTGATGGGCAATTTTATTTTGAAGGATGATTATCACCAGGGCAGCTATCGCCTGCGTGCTTATACCCAATGGATGCGCAATGCCGGCGAGGATTATTTTTATGACCATACTTTTTTAGTGGGCGATGTTGCCGGCGGCGAAATTATAGCCAAAGCCGATTTCAGTTATATCCCCGACAAGGGTAAACAGGTATTAACGGCCATATTAAACTATACCAACGATCGGGGTAAGGCTCTGGGCGAACGGGATGTAAGGTATGAGATATGGGCAAACCATAAGCCGCTATGGCAGCAAAACGGCAAGACCGATGCGCTGGGCAGCTTGCGTATCACCATCCCTGACGATATTAAACAGCACCCCGAAGGCGCTTATTTGCATACCATTCTGCAAGGTAGCGATAAGTACCCGGTTAACCGTGATTTCCCCATCAAAGCCACTTTAGCGCAAAGCGATATCCAGTTTTTCCCCGAAAGCGGGAACCTTATTAACGGCATAGCATCCCGGGTAGCTTTTAAAGCGATAGGCATTGATGGTTTGGGTATTGCCATTAAGGGCAGCATTGTCGATAATGACCATCACGAAGTGACTAAGTTAACAACCCTGCATGCCGGTATGGGTAGCTTTTTAATTACGCCTGCACCAGGCAAAACCTACACCGCTAATATTGTTTTTGAGGACGGGTCGACTAAGAGCATCGCATTACCCAAAGCGGCAGACGATGGCTATGTGCTGAGCGTCGATCAATCAAAAAAAGACAGTGTACTGCTTAGAATATATGCTTCAACGAAACAACAACATTCGGAAGTTAACCTGATCGTGCATACCGGTGGCGAGGTAGTATTTGCTTCTGCCATAAAAACAGATGGGCCGGTTACGTCGCTGAGCTTACAAAAGAAAGCCTTCCGCAGCGGTATTGCACAGTTTACCTTATTCAGCACCAATGGCGAACCTTTGAATGAACGCATTGCGTTTATCCGCAGTAATGACCTGATGCAGTTGGATGTCAAAACCACCAAAGCCGATTATAACAGCAAAGAGCGTGTTACCATAGGGCTTAATGCTAAAGACGCCTGGGGTAATGCTGCAGCGGGTAATTTTTCGGTGTCGGTGATTGATGAAAGCAAGGTGCCCTTCAATGAGAATAAAGCAAGTACCATTTTTTCAAGCCTGCTGCTAAAGTCTGACCTGAAAGGTTTTATCGAAGAGCCCAACTACTATTTTACCCAAACAGGCGACGAGGCAGACAAGGCCCTCGACAACCTGATGCTGACACAAGGCTATCGCCGCTTTGCATGGAAAAAGCTGAAGAATGCCGACAGCACAAACCCGCAGTTTCCGGCTGAGCATTTGAAAACCACGATCTCCGGCAAAGTGGTTACGCTGAATGATAAGCCGCAACCCGTGGCAGGCGCTGTTATCACCATGATTGCATTAAGGGCAAAGATCACAAAGACAGCTATTACTGGCGACGATGGCAGTTTTCGCTTCGAACCTTTATTTCTGACCGACAGTATTAAATTCACATTGCAGGCCCGTACAGATAAGGGTAGCGACAGGATAAAGCTGACATTAGACAGCATACCGAACATAAAAATCAACGGCAACCCAAACCTGCCTGATGCCAGTTTGAACATTCATACCAGTTTAAAACAGTTTCTGGATATAGGTAAAAAAGAAGATGATGCTTATGAAAAACTGGGTATGCTGGATAAAGTGCATCGGCTTAAAGAAGTGAGAATCAGAGCGCAGAAACCAAAACCGGCCCCTATATACAATACGATGCAGGGGTCCCTACAAATCCCTGAAGGACATGCAGACAAAAGCATTATTTTCAAGGAACAAGAAACCTGTGTTCAATTAGGGGTCTGCCTTCAGGATAAATTTCCCAACGTTAGGTTCCAGCCGGTTGGATCATCTCAAACATTGTTTCCCTTCGCGCTCGATCTCAAACAAAACCCTCCCAGGTTTAGACCTATGCGAATAGTATTGGACGGAAGGTTACTTCGACCTCAGGACGAAGTAGGCGTATTTGATAATACAATAATCACCCCGGCAGATGTTGTAAAAGTTGAAGTTGTGACCAGCAATCTAGCGCTTATGAGCATGCTTATAGAACCAGGAACGACAGTTATGCTAATATACACCAATCGGGGATTGCCTAAAAAGTTTTATATTCCATCTATAACCAACCTTAGCCCAAAAGGCTACAATAAAGTGCGCGAGTTCTATTCGCCAAAATATGACGCCCCAAATGCCAACCTGACGCTGCCCGACCTGCGCAGCACCATTTACTGGAACCCTGATCTGAAAACCGGTGTCAACGGTAAAACCTCGTTCAGTTTTTTTAATGCCGACGGCCCCGGAACCTATAAAGTAACCATCGAGGGCATAAATGCCGATGGCCAGTTGGGGCGGCAGGTATACCGCTATGCTGTAAGTGGAATGCAAAGCAGTTCAATTAAATAACTATCGCACTAAATTTTGAGGCCCACGTAGCACCGGGCCTCAAAATCCCGATAAATCTGCTTAAGTTTAGGGCCAGATTATTCCCTTTTCTATGAGACGTTTTTATGTGCTGGCTGTATTGGCCGGTTTAGCTATTGCCCCAAAAATTGGCCGTAGCCAGAATTACACTTTGGCCAAAGCGCCGTTAAAGCAAAACCCGTATATCCAGCTGCCTTTGGGCGCTATCACCCCACATGGCTGGCTGCGCGAAATGCTGGTTAAGCAAAAAGAAGGCGCTACCGGCAACCTGGATAAATTGTACCCACTGGTAATGGGCAACCGCAACGGCTGGCTGGGCGGCGACGGCGACCAATGGGAACGCGGCCCTTACTGGATTGACGGCCTGCTGCCGCTGGCCTATATCCTGAAAGATAAAGAGCTTATAGCCAAAGTAAAACCCTGGATTGAATGGTCCATCAAAAGCCAGCAGCCGGACGGTTATTTTGGTCCGGCGAAAGATTATCCGCATGAGGACGGCATACAGCGCGACAACAGCCATGACTGGTGGCCAAAAATGGTGATGCTGAAAGTTTTACAGCAATACTACACCGCCACCGGCGATAAACGCATCATCACCCTGCTTACCAACTATTTCAAATATCAACTGCAACAACTACCTAAAGAACCGCTTAACCACTGGACTTTTTGGGCTCAATGGCGCGGCGGCGACAACCTGATGGTGGTCTATTGGCTGTATAATATTACCGGCGATAAGTTTTTGTTAGATCTGGGCAACCTGATCCACAAACAAACGTTCGACTTTACCGGCGCCTTCCAAAAAGGCGAAATGCTGACCCGTCTGGGCAGCGCTCACGGCGTAAACCTTGCCGAGGGCATGAAAGAACCATTGATCTACTACCAGCAGCACCCCGAACAACAATACCTGGATGCTATGGAAAAAGGCCTGCATGACCTTACCAAATATAACGGCATGGCGCATGGTCTTTTTGGTGCCGACGAGTCGCTGCATGGCAATAACCCTACGCAAGGTTCTGAACTGTGTACCGCTGTCGAAATGATGTTTACTTTGGAAAACTCGCTGGCTATTACCGGTGGCGTGGATTATGCTGATCGTTTGGAGAAGATCGCGTTTAACGCTTTACCTACCCAGACATCAGAAGATTACATGACCCGCCAGTATTTCCAGCAGGCTAACCAAGTAATGCTTACCCGCGCGGCGCACAATTTTAACGTTAACCATGCCGGTACAGATATTTGCTACGGACTGCTTTCTGGCTATCCATGCTGCACCTCGAACATGCACCAGGGCTGGCCAAAATTCGTTCAAAACTTATGGTATGCTACGCCGGATAACGGCTTGGCGGCCTTAGTGTATTCGGCCAGCGATGTGGATGCTAAAGTGGCTAACGGCGTGCCGGTTACCATTAAAGAGGAGACTAATTATCCGTTCGATGAGAATATCCGTTTTACTTTGGCGCTGAATAAAAAGACAAAATCGGTTGCTTTTCCTTTTCATCTGCGCATACCGGCCTGGTGCAAGAATGCCACTGTAAAAGTTAACGGTGCCCAAGTACAGCAATCGCCGGGCAACCAGATTGTGAAGATAAACCGCGAATGGAAAAATGGCGACGTTGTTGAACTGCAACTGCCGATGCACATCTTCAAAAATACCTGGTATGAAAACTCAGTGTCGATAGAACGCGGTCCGCTGGTATATGCCTTGAAGATTGGCGAGGACATTAAACTGGTTAAAAACGACCGGGACCCGGTGGCTTATGGCAGCGAGTTTTATGAAGTCAGGCCAACCACACCATGGAACTACGGCTTAACCGAAACCCGCAATAATCAGCTGGAAAAAGCCTTCACCCTGCAAAAGAAGGACCAGGTGGCGGCTTATCCATGGAACCTGGCCAACGCACCGCTTCAACTTACCGTAAAGGCGCGCCGCATCCCTAACTGGACCTTGTATAACGATATGACCGGCCCTATGCCCTACAGCGTGATCTATAACGAGGGCACACCTGCTCAGAAAGACGAGGAGGTTACGCTGATACCTTATGGCTGTACTAAACTGCGTATTTCGCAGTTCCCGGTTGTAAGTAGATAGTAAGCAAGATAGGTCATACCGAATCAAATGAGCCCTGCATATGGGATGCCGAAATAAATTCGGCATGACTCAATTTAAATTTTAGTTTGTCCTTATAAAATATGATATGAAAAAAATTATTGTTGCTATTGCGGTCATTTGTGTGCTGGCGTCGTTTAAGCGCAGGGAGCTGACCTGGGTGGCTATTGGCGACTCGATAACTTACCTGAACGATCATCGGAACGAAACACAGGATCGTTTAACTAAGGGCTACTTAACCCAGGTTACGGAAAAGCTGGACTACATCCATTACATCAACAAAGGTTATAATGGCTGGACCTCGGGCGGTATTGCAAACAGTTTTGATAAGCTGGAAATTCCCAAAGGCGATGTTTACACCATCTTCCTGGGCACTAACGACTGGTGGCAGGGTCGCCCCATCGGCACTATCGACGATTATAAGAGCAACACCGGCAATAACACCATTAACGGGTCTTTCAGAATTATTCTTGATAAGATCAAGGCCTTGAATCCTGATGCCAAAATTGTACTCATGACGCCTTTGCAGCGTGTGGATTTTATTTACTTGTTCGACAAAAAGAATAACGCATACGGTTCTTACCGCGAAAAAAACGGACAAACTTTAGAAGCAGTTGCTAACGCGATTGCGGCAATTGCCAAACTGGAAAACATTGCGGTTGATGATCTGTACCATAACCCGCATTTCACGTTATCCGAGCTGGTAAAATTTAAACACGTAAAAGATCCGCAAAGCGGACAATATACCGACCTGCCCTACCCCAATTTTATCGGCATACCGTTTAACCCGGCTACTGATGATTATCCTTATCCAACAGAAGCCATAGGTTTAACTTATGATGGTTTGCATCCGTCAGATAAAGGCTGTGCTATCATTGCCAAAAGTCTGGTTAAGATCATGAAGAAGTTTTAGACAGGCAAAGGCCATAAACAAGAAAGCCGCGCTCATTTGCGCGGCTTTTTGGTTTATCTGAGGGGTGCTTATAATTCGACTTTAAATCCACCACCAAAAAAACGCTGGGTCTCTACGATGCGCGATTGGCCGTTCTGGAACAGGTTGCGCGCATTTAAATACACCTCCAGGCTTTTAACCCGCTTAACAGGTACTGGTATTTTATAGCCGAAGTCGATATTTTGCAGATCAAAGGTACTGGTTGTGCCGGTTAGCTGGTAATGCAGATACTGCACTTGCTTCATATTAGCCTGATTCATGGCATACAGGATACTGAAATCCAGGAAAAGCCCCTGATAGCCGAAATGATTGGCAAATCCGCCGGTTATAAATGGTTTGCCCGGATACACTAAGCGCATATAGTCAGATAAATAATCTTTTTCTTTATAGGTATCACTCATTATCAGTAAGGTACCGTTCAGGCCGGTTCGCCAGGTAAGGTCGCCATCTGTCGGTAAGCTATAATCAATACCAACACGATGCAATTCTGTACGGCCATCGGTATTCATGTAGTAGTCCTGATAAGTGGGCAGGCGTATCAAAATAACCTCTCCGGTGTTAAACCTTCTCAGGCTGTAGTTGTAGCTTAAGGTCAACGAATTTTCAAGCGTTGAAAAAGTTGCGCCGCCCTGTATCTGGGTGTAAACCTTATACGGGTCGACCGGCGGTAGCATAAAGGATCGATCGGTCGAGCTTGTACGGTAGGAACCTTCAAGGTTCGAATCGTCCAAAGAGCCTAACAGATCATTGCTGTAATTGAAATTTCTGGCATACGATCCAAATACGGTAAGCCTTGCATTTGTAGTATCAACACCCATCAATGCTAACGGATCAACCGTTAAAGAGGCGAAAGGCAGCGGGGATGTCTGCTCAAAGTCGGTAGCTTTGGTCGATCCGATGTTATTAGTGTAACCGGCTTGGTTGCCGTTAACAAACAAACGATTAATACCATTGATAACAGTGCCACTGTTAAGATACGTTTGAAAACCCACAGTTAACGACAAGAGTTTGGTATAACCAACTGTTATAGAGGGGGTAAGCAATGCCAGTTTTTGATTTGCTGTAGTGTGACTAATCCCGGAGGTTATTTGCCCGCTGGTAAAATGAATTTCGTTGAGATAAGAGCTTGGATGGTTAACATTACGATAAGTAAAATTCACACTGGGCCGTATGGTAAAAACATCATTCAAAGCGGTTTCATAACTAATATTATCCTGCAATATGTAGTTACTAAGCGTGTCGGCTGCATCATACAAATTATATAAAGCACTTGGAGCACCATAGGTGGTGTGCTGAACGTGATTGTGTATTTTTTGGATGCCCGCAGTGGCTATATTGTAAAATCCATCGGCAATTTTGGTATGGATTTTCAGATCGCCATAGTATAAGTTTGGACTCTCAAAGTGGGTATAAAGCGAATTTTGATTATTAAAATCACGTTGAGTTACATAGCCTGCATCTAAACTTATTGTATTGCGCTCGCCTAAATGAGCATCAAGATATCCATGAAGTTTCAAACGATTGGTAATCGGAGGATTACGTGTCGTGTAAGGACTATCATAAAGATATATCGGCGTAATGTTATGCTGAATATCTGCCGAAACACCGCCGCTGATAACATGGTTGCCTGCATAAGCAGAGACATAATATTGATGGTATAAATTGGTTGTAGTTTTACCGTCAGGCACACCAGACGTAGTTGATGGGTTAGTTGGCTTATATAACCTTACCATGTTGGTTTGCCCCGCTACGGTTACGCCATGTCCTTTTCCGCCGGCACGTTTGGTTTTTACCAGGATCAAGGTTTTGTTAGGATCGCCACCATTCAGCACCGTTGCGGCGTTTTGTATAAATGTTAATTCCTCAATATCGTAAATGCTATACGCGTTAATATCGGTGTTCAACACGCCATCTATTACAAAAATGTATGACTGCTTAGCGGCGAAAACACCATTGGTATAAACATTGATTACATCCTGTAAACTACGAAAAGGTATTTTCTCCAGGTCGGCAGCCTTGATGGTTACAGCTTGTACATCTCGTTTTTTGAGTACAACCCGGCCTAGATTATACGTTGAATCAACCGCTGTTACTTCATCAGGCTCAGACTGCGCTTGTACAAGATTTGAAAGTGCTGAAAGTAAACAGAATACACTTGCAAGTAAAGTTTTTTTCATAGGCAATGCGATAAGATAAAATCACCACAATAATTAGCGCTGATAATAGCACAGAACAGCTTAATACCGGGGTAATTTGTTTGAATGGATTTACAGGTTTTATTGGTTTATTTATCTAAGTAAGTAATTATTAGCCAATAAATCAAATAATAAACCCGCTAAATTGCCTAAGCTGTGTTCCTACTCAATCACCCACCATGAATAGGTATCGGGCTCAAGTGTCACCGGCAATACCGCTTCATAATTTCTGTTGAGTTTATATATTCTGGAAGCGTTTTCTTTCTCTCTGATCTTTGCGATTTGCGTAAGCCCGGTATAATATAATGGTAGTGTTATTTGTCGTTTAATTGGTTTATCAGTCGGATTGAACAATAATATAAATCCTTTTTCTTTTAAGGTTGGGTCAACGTGCATCCAACCATCCCAATCCCGCCCGTCGGCTCGTCGAAGGTGCACAATATCGGCATTCAAAATGCTTCTGTATTTCTTGTACCATTGTACCACTTTGCTTACCACAGCTTTAGTTTCGTCGGTATCATATAACCTCGGACCGCGGTAGCAAGCCTGTACACCTGCGCCATAATATTGCACCATCAATTGTTCATAATCTTTCAGGTGCTCTGCAAGCGGCTCCAATTGTGCCTCCTTCCCGCCACCCTGATATTGCGTCAGCGGAACAAAACCCCAGCCCATAGAAGGTGATTTATCCCAGGTACCATCAAATATATTCTGGCGGTTAAGGATTCTTTGTTCTGAACGGGGAAGAGAAAAATTCACCTCCCTATACCCCAGTCCAATTTTGTTGGTGCCATCTAAAAAATACCAATCAGGCGCATTGATATAAACATTGCGGGCATTGAGCCAGTGATACAGTTCTTTTTGGATTTCTATTTGCCGCCATTGGCTGTCTTCCACGTCTTTGTGTCCCGGATGTTTGGTAGAAGCGCAAAGATCGCCCGGATAAGGGCCGTCATTTTCCCAAATATCAAAATGAGTAGCGGTAAAGAATTGTTTTGTTTTATCCCGATAGGCAAGCCCCCATTTACTTCCAAAACAAGGCGCGTTCCCAAAAAATGCACCGCCGGTTTTTCCTGTCTTAGGATTAATCACATCATCATCTTCACTAATTCTGCGGGAACTGAATAACGAATATATGCCTACCTTAATTCCTTTGTTATGGGCGTATGCTGCAATGGCTGCACATCGTGCAAGGTTTCGGGCAGTGGTATCTTCCATATTGATATGGCTGCCGAAACTTAATATCAAAGCCTCATAACCTGTAGCCGCACATTGGTCAATAGCGTTATATACTTCTTTATCGTTCTTGCTCACCAAGTGCATAAAGATGGGATTAGCCGTTGTCCATGGCGCAATGGTTCTATACATTTTTTGGATAGCCATGCCCCTTCTCTGCCTGTCGTAACTGTCCATCGCCAGCTCATAGGTTTTTACAGAAGTAAATGTTTCTTTTGGCTGCAAGTCGATGCCGGGACCGTTTTCTGGATAAACTTCCAGCAGACAAGGCGTTTTCAAATCATAATTCACCTGCGAGGTATAACTTTTATCAGCTTTCCAATGCGTGGTCTGGTCGCTCAGGTTGTAACGCATTGCGTTATTGAAAGCATAGTCGGTTTCTATGTATAAACCGTTGGGCTTGCTCATTTGGTCGGGTGTTCCAACTACGGCGCTTTCTTCTTCCACCATGCCCAATATTTCATTTACGACGCGGTTTATACGAAACGTGTTGGCTGATTTATTTTCAATGCTTATCCATTTTTCAATCAACGGGATCCCATCGTATAAAGCATAATGAACGGTTATATCTAACCCTTTCAGCTCTGGCAAATGCGATTGATAAGTAAAGTTTAATAATTTTCCGGTTGGCGATTGTGTGTTAGTTGCCCAGAACTTTGTTTGAGGTTTCAGATAGGCAGGCAACGCAGTGACCGTATAGGTGGCAAGTGCAAAGTCGTTGTCACGCTTTACAAATGAGTCAACCCATTCAGGCAACAGGTATGCATTTTCTTTTTGTCCGTACAGCCCACCTACATTGTAAGATACGCCATTGATCACTACACCGGCTTCAGGCTTTACAGCACGCAAAAGTTGCTGCCCCGTTAACTTGTTTTTATAATCAATGCAGGCGACATTGGGCCCCAGTCTAAACCTTCGTTCGATAAGGCCGTTATCCAATATCAGCTCTTTCTTGTCCGCGCTGTAATAAACATTAGCTTTTGTTGCTACTGTATTTACCAGCCAGTCTTTGGGTACAGGCCTGTTATCCGCTTCGTCAAAAACGGGCAAAGCCTGCTGTGCCCTTAGCGAATAAACGCTAAGGGCACAGCAGGCTAAAAGCAGATAAAACCGCCGGTTCATTTTTAATTACTTCTTGTTGTGCATTTTGTAATCCAGCATTTTCATGAAGTAACCGCCGATAACGCTGCGGGCCTGGAAGCCCGTTTGTTTACCGTTGGTAGTTTCATGCCAGTCGCTCAGCGGAACGCGGGTTGGTGTTTCTAAAGCATATTTGTAAACCGGGTCAATCAGTTTTTCGAAATCTTTCTGAGTTGGTGCAAAGGTAGCTGTCCACAAAATCCAGTCAGATTTGGTGTAGGTTTTACGGCTATCTAACGGCAAACCATACTCGTTTTGTTTGCTCAGGTAATATTTGGTCTCTGTATCATAAACTGACTGCGGGAACAGGTTTAAATCCAAAACCTTATCCCAAACCAGGTTATATTTCTGGCTCCAGGTGCCCGGATTTTCAAAGGTCAGGGTGAAGTGATCTTTGTCGCCGGCTAGTTTTTGCCATCTGCCTACCATTTCTTTCGCTATCGCGCGATATTTCTCAGCAGTAGCTTTGTCGCCTAACGATTCAGCAAGTTGAGCATAGCAACCAATACCAACAATAGCTTTTACAGACAAGTTAGCGTTACGCGCCAGGTGACCGGCAAAGTCGTCAGTACATAATTGGTTAGCAGGATCAAAACCCTCGCTGGTTAAGTAGTTAACCCAGGTGCTCAGGGTTTTCCAATGCAGTTTGGCATAAGCCGGGCTGCCTTGTGCTTTGCAGATAGCATCGGTTAGGATAATCATATTACCAGACTCTTCAACCGGCATGCCTTCGCCATAGGTTTGGCCGTTAGCGTGCGGATAGCTACCTAAATCGTGCGCAGCAAAATCATGCTTAAACTTACCGCTCTCACTAAAGTAGAAGATACCGTTCAGCATACCCTGCATCAGTTTAGGATTGTAGATCAGGTAAAGCGGAGCAGACGGATAAGTAACGTCGACCGTATTTACGAAACCACCGCTAAAGTTTTCTTTCGAGAACCACAATATCTCACCTTTAGGACTTTGTACTAAAATATGAGCCGCTATACTTTGACGATAAGCCAAAACACACAGGTTTGCATAAGTCTGGCCGCCGGCTTTAATCGCATCGGCATACATAGATTTATTAAAGGCTGCACATCTTTGCAGTATAGAAGCATATTGAGTGTTAGCTTTAGTTAATTGGCCGATGATGGTTTCTTTACCTGTACGGTTCCACCAAGGGCGCAGGTTAGTGTTGAAGTATTGCATCGAGTAAATATCATCATAAGCAACTTCAACATATTTAGCTACCGATGTAGCGCCAACATTACCGAAAGGAATAACCGTATTTAAAGCCAATTCAGTGCCTTTGGTTCCGGTAGTTTTGGTTTGACCCTGACGGAAAGCCAAAACAGACTCTTTCCCGCTGGTAACAAACTGGGTAGCACCGGCAGCTTTAGGAACAGCTACATACATATAACCCCAGTCAATACGAACATCGTCGCCTGCTTTTTGTAGTACAGGCTGCTCATCGGTACCGGCTTTCAGGAATGATAAAGCACCGTTGCCTCCTGCCGAAGCAGTAACCGCCTGTTTAGGCTGATTAACCGCCAGATTGGTCGATGCGCTAAAGAATACTTTAACAGCGTGCGTTTTTTTATCGTTTGATTTTACGCGGTAGGTAATATAAGTTACCGGGCGGGATAACAAGTCCAGATCGTTTAACAACAACGGTGAAGTGAAAGTTACATCCAGATTAACTTTACCGGCTTTGAAGCTATAGATAGTTTGAGTAGCATTGATGCTCACATTTTTCTGATCGGCAACTTCCAGTTCTTTGGCAATGGTTGGTTTTAATTTGTCAACCAAACCAATATCGGCACGGGCGCCACCACCGGTGTTTACTACGTGCATGGTAATGATGTTTTCGCCAATTTTCAGTTTGTCTTTATCCAGCGGGCTCATTTCGAAACCTTTGCTTACACCAACGCGGGTAAAGATATCCTTGCCGTTCAGGCTAACTTCGATATTGTCGTCCCATGACGCTTTCAGGAACAGTTTGTTGATATCGTCGGTTTTGGCGATAGTAAAAGTACGTCTTACCCAAATATCTTTAGTTCTCCATTTAATTTTATCGGCACGGCCATCACCAATTGGCGACATGCCTTCTTTCCAATCTGTGGTAGGGTATGATAGTGCGGTCCAGTCGCCTGTAGGTTCGGTGAAAGTATATTTTACAGAGTAATCTTTTTCGTCAGACGCAGACAGGATAGTGCGGTATTGCTCTGGCTCTTTACCCATGAAACGGTAATCGGTACCATCCACATTGATAATGCCGATCAATGATTGCGCAGCGCCGGTCCAGTGTGTAGTAGTCGATTCGGCCAGTTTATCTGTGTTCGACCAAACGCTGAAATAAGTATTATGCGTAATTAATGGATACGAGGGAGCTTTCCTTTCTTGCGCAGATGCAAATCTGAAACTTGACAGGACTACTAAGCATCCAACTAGTAGGTTTTTTTTCATGAATATATAGTTTTTGTTTGTAGCTATTGGTTTTCAAGGCTATAAATGGGCGTATTTAGCGCTACGCAGAATAATTGGCTAAATTAACGGCATTTTATGCTAAAATCACTGATTTATTTTCAATATCATTGAATAAATCGCTTATTATACACCCACTATAAACCAAAACGCCCGGGGATAGTTTTATCTCCGGGCGTTTTGCTGATGTTGGCTTAAATTATTTATTATGATCAAATGGCGGCCAATCATCTGTGCGGAAAGGCCCTGCGGGCAGGCCATTTTTGTTGTATAAATTTCCCGGGGGATTATCGGCCCAATCATAGCGCACCGCTGCGGGATTTGGAACTTCATCTGCCCAAACAGTCACTGTATTACCGGTAATCAACGCTTTGGCCCAATAAAATTTATGATCGTTGCCGGCTATGCCAAAGCCTTTGAGTTCTTTCGTATCAGCATTAACCACATTATCGTCAACCAGAGCCGCCGCTGTTAATCCTTTGTGTATCTCATCAAAGCTGATGATGATCTTGTTACCCTCAATCTTCATCGATTTATAAACCGGCCCCGAGGCTACAACCTTTCTGCCATAAACCTTATGCTGAGCCACCAGCGCCAAACGATTACCGGGCACCAGCTTATTAGTTGGATGTACATCATTAGCCACACCGGCATCAATAATGGTCGCCATACCGGTATTGGGCAACGACAAGGTTTTAATCTGCCCCTCGCGCACCCATGGCCAGCTGTCCTGCGATGGGGTAACAGCCGCGCTTCTAAAGTTTGGCAATTGTACATATAGAAAAGGGAAATCGCCCAGGCCCCATTTGGCGCGCCAGTCGCTGATCATTCTGGGGAACAGGTCCTTGTATTCGATAGCATCACTCATGCGGTCGCCATTTGATTCGCCCTGATACCAGATAGCGCCTTTGATACCATACCCCACCAGCGGAGCGATAACCCCATTGTAACAAAGTGTGGGCGATTGATAACCGCCCAACGGGTCGGCCGGAGCTACCGGCGCGGGGCGCGACGGTTTTGGCCGCACCGGTACAGGTTGATTATTGGCTTTTGCCGTGGCAACGTCTTGCTCCCATTGCTTAAGAGTTTGATTATATGCGTCCCCCACTTCGGTGTTCCAAACTTTCAGACTATCCTGGTAGGCCGCCCTGCGCTGCGGGTAAGTTTTGGTAGCCTCATCGAAATTATCAACCAGTCGCTGGCGGGTGTCGACATATCTGGTAAAAGCCGGTTCCTGTTTCAAACCATCAGGGCTTATCCAACCTTGCACCGGTGTACCACCACGATAGCTGCCGATCATACCCACAGGTACTTTTTCAGACTTGCGTAATTGCTCGGCGAAATATAGACCAACAGCAGAAAAGCCATGCCAGGCAAAATGTGGATCGGCCAATACCTCAGGCGAACAAACCAGCCACTTGCCATTTGGCGAGCCGGATGGCTGTTTAACGATATCATATACCGGGTTAAGCGACAAGTTCATCGGCACATAAAAAAAGTGGATCTGGCTGTCGGTAGCGTTAGCTATAGCATCGGCATGATGCTTTTCGGTCTGGATGCCAAACTCCATATTTGATTGCCCCGAAGCCAGCCACACATCGCCGATCAGGATATTGTTATAAGTGATATCGGTATTGTTGCCTTTAATGTGCATCTGGTACGGTCCGCCGGCTTTGTAGGAGCCTAGCTTCATGGTCCATTTGCCATCAGTACCAGCAGTAGCTTTGTAGGTTTTACCCATAAAGTCGACCGTTACTTGTTCACCGGCATCGGCCCAGCCATAAACGGGTACAAGTATGCCTCGTTGCAACACCATATTATCGCCGAAGATGGCGGGAAGGGTTACTGTGGCAAACGCAGTATTAGTTACCAGCCACAAAGCGGCAGCAAATGCGATAATTTTTTTCATAAAGGATACAATTGGTTTACAAGGATACTAAATTTTCACAAACACGTCATTGCGAGCGTAGCGTGGCAATCTCTACACATGCTAATCAATAGCGAGGTGTAACTGCCGCGCAGAGATTGCCACGCTCGTTCCTCGCTCGCAATGACGTGATGGAAAATATTCCTTACCGTTTTTGCACCTAAAATAAAAAGTTTTCAAGACTTGGGTTACCTTTTGCAATCAGCATCTTGTTTCATTCTGTTTCACTCAAATCAACCAAACTTTTGACTATCAAATAATTAATCAAAAATTCTGTTTCACTTGTTTCACATTCGAGTGAAACAAAGAAAATGTCATGCTGAACTTGTTTCAGCATCCCACACGCTAAGCAAACGCTTGCCTTTATGATGGGGTGCCGAAACAAGTTCGGCATGACATTTATTATATAAAACCTTAATTAACCGTCGCTGCCGACATTGACGGCGCTGCATCGCCAGGCGCGCTGCCCCAGTTTTTGTTTGGCCGCGGCCCCATAACCAGCGTTAACCTGCCGCCGCCTACAATGTCGCTGTTTTTCATCCATGGCTTGTTCCAGGTTTTGCCGTTTAATGTGGCACTTTGCACGTATTTATTTTGTGCCGATGCGCCTTTAGCTTCGATTACAAAGGTTTTGCCGCCACCTACGTTAATGGTCGATTCCTCAAAAATGGGACTACCGATATCAAACACGGCACTGGCCGGGCATTGCGGATAAAAGCCCATGGAGTTAAATACATACCAGCTTGAGGTTGCGCCACCATCTTCGTCGCCGGCTAAACCTTGCGGGGTGATGTCGTACCACAAATCCATCAGCATACGTATGCGCTGCTGCGTTTTCCAAGGCTGACCGGCATAATTATACAGATACGGAATATGATAGGCCGGCTCGTTGCCCTGCGGATACATCCCCACCAAACCCGTCATATCCGGAAATTGACCCAGGAACGCCAGTTTATCGGCACGGCCGTGGCCGGTAGTGAACAGTTCGTCCAGCTTATCTACAAATTTCTGGCGACTGCCTTCCAGATTGATCAAACCCTGAATATCATGCTGTACACTCCAGGTGTATACCCACGAGTTGCACTCAGCAAAATAACCTTCACCAGCAAACCCGCCCGAAAACTTGGGATCAAACGGTTCAACCCATTTACCGTCGGCAGTTTTGGGGGCCATCAGTCCGATAGACGGCTTGAACAGGTTTTGGTAATTATGCGCGCGTTTCATGAACAATTTATAGTCGTCCTCCTTACCTAAAGCTTTGGCAATCTGCGCCAGGCACCAATCGTCGTAACAATGCTCAAGCGTTACAGAAACCGATTGGCGGCGATGCCATGAATCAACCTCAGGCACCCACTCTTCCACCTCTAACGTCGGCACCCATCTAACCTGATAAGGCAGTTTTTCGTACTTGCCGGCAGGTTTTATATTGGCAGTATCGCTACGGATGGGCAGCGCCGGGTAGAATCCCTTTTCATAATAACATTTTTCCAGTTCGGTAGTGCCCGGGCCGTCTTTCCATGGTATCATGGTGGCCTCCATGGCATTTTTGCGCATACCGGCATAAGCTTTCTCCACATCAAAACCACGCAGGCCCTTTAGGTAAGCCTCCACAATAACCGAAGTAGAGTGATTACCAATCATAGCGCCTGAACTGGTTAACCAACCCGTTTTTTCATAAGCGTCGATAAAGTTATTGATAGATTTTACCGACTCTTTAGGCTCGATCAGATCCTGCAAAGCGTAAGCGCTGCGGTAAGTATCCCAAACGTTGCCCATGCGCAAAGCGCGGGTACGGTATAAGGTGCTATAGAAAATGCCGCGCTGGCGCTCGGTGCCGCCTTTAATTTTGATGAGGTTTAGCTCTGCGTTCCAGCGATCTTTTAGTTTAGCCTTTACTTGCTCGAATGTTGATTTGCCGATCTCTTTTTCCAGGGTGGCTTTAGCGTCGTCGACGCTATTGTTTGACAGGGCAACCTTAAACTCTAAAGTTACCGGCTGTGCCGATGCGTTCCAATGCAGGTAGGTGCCGCTGCCGCCACTGTAATCCCTACCACGTTGGCCGCCATTACCGACACCTACAGTTACGTCTTGTTTCCAAGTTCTGCATATTGAAGCAGCCTTGCTTACTTCGGCATAAAAATATCTTTTGGCCGGTGCGTCATTGCGTCGACCACCGAACGCAGCGCCCGAGCCTAACAGCACTTTGTTATCTTTCACATCAATAGCCGAGTTGCCCGACAATATCAAATTGGTGGCCTGATTAGCCGGAACAGTAAAACGAAAGATGGCCGCATTATCGGTCATCGTGTATTCGGTATTGATATTAGGGTCTTCGAGCAACACCTGGTAATAGTATGGCTTGGCTGTTTCCAGATCATGGTCAAAGTGCGAGGCATTTTCACGAGCGCCGGCTTTGAAATCGCCTTTGCTTACCATAAGGGTACCAAAACCCAATGGAAAACCCATAATCTTATCCGACAAATAAAAATCCTCAATAGACGGGTTAAACATCGGGAAGATATTCATGGTACCACCCGGGGCCTTAATAACCGGCGCGGTACTGCGGGTTTTAGGATTGATGGACCCGATGTACAGATCCACATAATCGGCCGGGGATTTACCTGCTGCTACAGGTGCCTTAGTAGGTTTGTGTTGGGCAAAAGCCGAACTGCCCAGCATGCAAAATGCCAAAAGAGTATACTTTAGTTTCATAATAACGATACTTAAAAAGGGCGATTAATTGGTTTGTTGCGTTTAGCTTATCAATACTATGAAATTTATGGCGCTTAACAACGTAACTGTTTGGTTACAATGGGGTGGTGGGATAAATTAAAGCAATTGTCATTTCGAACGTAGTGAGAAATCTTATACAGGCGACAATAGCGAGGCGTATAGGATTTCTCACTACGTTCGAAATGACAAGCTTATATAATTGTATTAAATAGCCTTCGGCTCCAGAATCTTCACCCCACCCTCACCGGCAATTATGGCCTTGGATGCCAAACCCACAAAAAGCGAATGTTCCACTACTCCCGGCACCATTTTAAGACCGTTCATTTCGTCAATCGGCATGGATTCAGCAAAGAAAACATCGAGCAGGTAGTTACCGTTTTCGGTGATCACCGCACCGTCTTTCTGCGTGCTCATGCGCATATTTATTTTAGCTGCGGGCATGAAAGTAGCCAGCCATTTATTAACCAGATGCAATGCGATTGGCAGCACCTCTAAAACCAGCGGATAAGTATTGTCCAGTTTCCCGACGCGTTTCGAAGCATCGCCAATCAAAATAAACTCGTCGGCCAGGCTGGCCATGATCTTCTCTGAAGTGTGTATGCCGCCGCCGCATTTCAGGGCGTTAAGCTGCGCATCAAACTGATCGCAGCCATCAAAGTAAATGTCGATGTGTTTGACATGCTCGCTGCCCAAAAACCTGAAATTATATTGTGAGATAAGCTGCGCTGTTTTGAATGACGATGTGGCAAAGGTTAATGTGGCCGCCAGGTCCTTATCTACCGAAATCAAACTCAATAAATTAGCGATGGTAGAACCTGCACCAACGCCGATGGTTTGGCCGGGTTTTATGAACTGTAGCGCTGCCTTAGCTGCTTCAAGTTTAAAGTCTGTCATGGTGGATATTTGGTGTGGGCAATATCGGGAATTGTTATTTCTTTTCCCTCACTAAAGCCACCAACCCCAAGACAGGGCCTACCGCTAAAAACATATAGATAAATTGCGCATTCGCGGATATGCGCAGGGCGGTGACCAACTGTATGCTTACAATGGTGATAGCGAAGCCGATGCTGTTAACGATGGTGAGTGACGAGCCTTTCGTTTCGGCCGAGGCGTTTTGGGCGATGAGCGTGGAGAACAACGGCGAATCGGCAATTACCGCAATGCTCCAGATAAAAAGGAAGGCGATAAAGACCCACATAGCGTTAGCAAATAAAAATAAAGGCGAGGTTATGCAGCAGATGCAGGAAATTAATAAAGCTATGGTAGCCACCCTTTTGGCACCGAACTTTTGCGATAAATAACCACCGGCTACACAGGATAAACTGCCAATAGCGATAATCAGGAAGGACAAAAGAGGCACATTCATGTCGATAGTAAAACGCGCTTTATACGCCGTCAAAATAACCGGTACAAAAACCCAGAACGCATACAGCTCCCACATGTGGCCAAAGTAGCCAAAGGCGGCAGCACGGAATTTTGGATTGCCAAATCCGCTTAAAAAATCACGGAAGTTTAGTTGGCCTTGTTTGCGGTGTGGGCCATCGGGTACTAAAAGCAGCATGGCCATGCCGCCGAATGCTGAAAGGATCGAAGTACCATAGATGACATATTTATAGGGCAGTCCGACAGTCATGCTTTTTAAAAAATGCGGGAATGCGGTACCCAATACCAGTGCCCCTACCAAAAATCCTAATGATTTACCCAGGCCCTGCTGGTAATGATCGGACGCTATTTTCATCCCTACCGGGTAAATACCTGCCAGGAAAAAGCCCGTCGCGAAGCGGCAGATAATGAGCATAGTTGCGTCAATACTATCCAGGCCCGCGCCTAAATTGAGCACTGCGGCAATCATCGCGCAGCAACAAAAAATCTTAACCGGCGAAAACCTGTCGGCTATGCTCAGAATGGCAAATATGAGGGTACCTGCTATAAAACCCAGTTGTACGGCACTAGTAAGATGCGCCAGATAGGCCGGCTCGAGGTGCAGTTGTTTGGCCATGTCGCCCATAATAGCATTGCCTGCAAACCACACCGAGGTGCAAAAAAACTGTGCGATAACGATGGTAGGCAGAATCCGTTTCATGGGTGCGGTAACAAAGCTATCGGTTTATTTCAAAATAGTGTAAACTAATTGGTTGGCAGAGCTGTTAAAATTTAAATAACGCTGATAACTGATTCTATAGCTACAAATTCAATTCATTATTTTAGCATAAAAACCAAACGTCATGTTCAAGGATTCACATGCATTCAGCAGTTTTTCGGTTAATGACCTGGAAGCTGCCAAAACATTTTACAGCGAGGTTTTAGGTCTGAAAGTTAGCGACAACCCTATGGGTGTAATTGAACTGCATATTAAAGGCAGCAACAACATTATGGTTTACCCGAAACCCGACCATCAGCCGGCTACTTTTACCATACTTAACATCCTGGTACCCGAGTTGGAGTATGCGGTTGATGCGCTGATTATAAAAGGCGTTACTTTTGAGCAATACCACAACGAATACCTCAATACCGACAAAAAAGGCATAATGCGCGGCAACGGCCAGGGACCGGATATTGCCTGGTTCAAGGACCCGGCAGGAAATATTTTGTCGTTAATTGAGGAGAGGAAGTAATTGCTTAATATTACCCTATTTGTCATCCTGAACGCAGTGCACTGTTGTCCGGTAAAAAAAGGTTTTGTGTAAAAAGGCTCTATTTAAGAGTTTAAATTGGCCGTTTATGTTTTAAATGCGATTTGTAAGCCTGGCAAT
>Ga0207647_10000133_pt1 | contig 58513 bp, 45 predicted proteins | sample KBSCornC2_FD_184295 | JGI IMG/M metagenome (GOLD analysis project Ga0207647, IMG submission 184295) | Corn rhizosphere microbial communities from Kellogg Biological Station, Michigan, USA - C2 (SPAdes) (version 2) | ecosystem: Host-associated > Plants > Roots > Rhizosphere ... | reverse complement strand
CTGTCCGACCGTGCCGCGGCACGCAGCCTGGTCGGCGGTTCGCGGATCGGTCCGATCGGCACGCGCGCGCAGGATTATTCCGCCTGGGTCGCCACGGCGCTGGTGCCGTATGTGGACGCGCATTACCGCACGCGCAAGTCCGCGCGCGGGCGCACTATGCTGGGCTGGTCGCTGGGCGCGTTGAACGCGTTCAATCTCGGCTGGCAGTATCCGGAGGTGTTCGGTCGCATCGGCGCATTCTCGCCCTCGTTCTGGCTGGCCGCGGATCGCAGCAGCGCCACGGCGGTGCAGCACACGCGGCTGGCGCAGGCGATGGTCGACCGCGGCCGCAAGCGCGCGGGTTTGCGCATGTGGTTCGCGGTGGGTACGGCGGAGGAAACCAAGGATCGCGACGGCGACGGCATCAACGATACCGTCGACGACACGCAGGACCTGCTGCAAGGCTATCGCGGCGCCGACGGCTTTCGCCTGCGCGGGCTGGAGCAACTTGGCTACACGGTCAACATGGATGTCGCGAGGCATCCGTCGCGCCACGCCGACGCCACGCTGTTCCTGCTGCCCGGCGGCGTACACAACCAGGCGTCGTGGAAGCGGATGCTGCCGGTGTTCCTGCGCTGGGCCTACGGCCGGCAGTGATGATGGTTTCTTCCCGGCTCGCAGCGGAGGTCAGGAGGGAGTTGCTCGGGGTGGCGAAGAAGGTCAAGAGCTGACCCCACCCCAACCCTCCCCTGCGAGCAGGGGAGGGCGTACATCGGGAACCCCGGCCTACTTCCGCTCGGCGGCGCTGGCGTCGCGGGTGCCGCGGAACTCGGAGTCCTTGCCCCAGTTCGGCCACTGGTCGGAGTTCGCCAGGTCGTGGCCGACGATGTAGAGCAGCTGCAGGTCGCGCGCCATGCCGGTGAACGGCCAGTTGGCCTGCCATTCGTCGGCGGGCTGGTGATAGCGCTTGGCGGTGTAGTCGTCTTCCGCCGCCTTGCCGGCCGCGAGGCCGCCGTCGATCCAGTCGTTGCCCGAGCCGAACGAGATGGCGGGCACGCCGCGCTTGGCGAACGAGAAATGGTCGGAGCGGAAGAAATGGCCGGCTTCCGGTTTCGGGTCCGCGGTGTAGACCACGTCGTGCTGCTTCGCCACGGCGACCAGGTCGTCCAGCAGGCCGAGTTTCGCGCTGCCGGAGATGGTGAAGTTGCGCGCGGGGCCGTGCGGGTCGAGCGCATCCATGTTGATCACGCCCACGGTGGTGGCCAGCGGGTACAGCGGGTTGGCGGCGTAGTACTCGGAACCGAGCAGGCCCTTCTCCTCGGCGGTGACGTTGAGGAACACCACCGAGCGCTCGGGCTTCGGCCCCTGCGCGAACGCGCGGCCCATCTCGATCAGCGCCGCGGTGCCGGTGGCGTTGTCGACGGCGCCGTTGTAGATGCGGTCGCCTTTCGCGTCCGGCGCGCCGACGCCGAGGTGGTCCCAGTGGCCGCTGTAGATCACCGTCTCGTCCGGGCGCTTGCTGCCCTCGACGCGGCCCACGATGTTGTGCGAGGTGATCACTTCGGAATCGACCTTGAAGTTCGCCGACAGGCTCTCGCCCTTCAGCACCACCGGCTTGAAGTCGCGCGTCTGCGCCTGCTTCTTCAGCGCATCGAAATCCAGCCCGGCGTGCTTGAACATCTGCACGGCCAGGTCGCGCTGGATCCAGCCTTCCAGTTCCGGGTGCACCGCGGCCGGCTTGTCGCGCACGATGTCGAACATCGCGTTGGTATTGGAGTTCTTCACCGTGGCCCAGCCGTACGAAGCCGGCGCGGTCTCGTGGATCACCAGCATGCCGAGCGCACCCTGCCGCGCGGCTTCTTCGTACTTGTAGGTCCAGCGGCCGTAGTAGGTCATGGCCTTGCCGCCGAAGTCGCCATGGCCGGTCTCGAAGTCGGGGTCGTTGACCAGCACCACGGCGATCTTGCCGTGCAGGTCGACGCCCTTGAAGTCGTCCCAGTTGCGCTCCGGCGCCTTGACGCCGTAACCCACGAACACCAGCGGCGCGTTGGCGACCGCCACGGTGGTCGAGCCGTCCATCGGCGCGCGCACGGCGATCTGCTCGCCCTGGGTCAGCGTTTCATGTTTGTCGCCCAGGCTCAGTTTCAGCGCGGGCGTGCCCACGATCTGGCTGCGCCGCAGCGGCACCGCCTGGGTCCAGCTGCGCTTGCCGTCCTTGAGGTCGCCGCCGGGTTGCAGTCCGGCGGCCTTCATCTGCGCGACCACGTAGTCGATGGTCTTCGTCTCGGCCGGCGTGGCCGGACCGCGGCCCTCGAACGCATCCGAGGACAACGTCTTCACTTCGGCGGACAGCCGCTGGGTGCTGAAGGTCGGCGTGTCGGCGGCCTGCACGGCCGAGCATGCGGCCATGATCAGGGCAGAAAGGAGCAGTCGCTTCACGGGCGGTCACCTGTCGAGGGAAGGAATCCCCGATGGTAGTGAGCATCCGCCTGGCGGTCCATCCGGCGCCCGGCAACGTGTCGCTGGCAGGGTGTTGAAGAACACCCTGCCAGCCGAGACTCGGCGCGTTGAAAAAAGGGCAGGACAGCCCTCTTCAACGACCGGCTAGTAAGTGCCGATCACCTTGCCGCTGGTGGCGTCGATCTTGAGTTTGACGCGGTTGCCGGCCGGGTTGTCCGCCTTGGCCTTCCACATGCCGTCCTCGAATTCCACGTCGTGCACGTTGGTATAGCCCTGGGTTTCCAGCGACGCACGCACGTCCTGCTTGCTCAGCTGCGACACCTGCTCGTCCGGGTACACCTGACCGGTCCGCGCGTCGATGCGCAGGTCCACCCGGTCGCCGTTCGCGCTCTTCGCCTCGGCGTACCACATGCCGTTCTTGAACTTCAGGTCGTGCACCTTGGTATAGCCTTGTGCGGTGAGCTGGCTCTGCACCTGCGGTTCGGTCATGGCCTGCTGTGCCGCCGCGGCAGCGGAGACTCCCAGCGCCAGCGTCCCCAGCGCCAGAGTGAAAGTCAGTGAAGCGAGCTTGTTCGTCATGGGGAGCACCTCGTTGCCTGCGGGAAACCCGAGTCTCGAGCAGCCCCACTCAACCCGCAGTGAACACGGCCGGCCGCGGCCGGCTGCCGTTCAGGCACGTGACTTCTGCGTCAACGATTTATGACACCGCCGGGTGCCGGGTCGTCCCCCAGTTGGTTATAGTTCGAACTGGTTCGAAGGCATGGGGGTTCGATGAGCGATCGTGGTCAGGCACCGTTCCGCTCCGGCGAACGATCTTCAGGACCGCAGGGCACCCGGTTTTTTTCCACCGAGGCATTGCGGCAGTACGCCAGCGATGCCGGGGAGAGGGTGGATGACCGGGCCAGCGTGCACGAGCCGGTGCTGGAAGGCAGCAGCCCCGGCATCGAGGGACGCCGCTTCACCCTTCGCCCGGGCCGGCAGGCCATCGGCCGCCGGGTCGACAACGAGATCGTCGTCGACGACCTCAGCGTATCCGGCAGCCATGCCTGGATCACCAATCAGCAAGGCCGCTGCATCATCGTGAATACGCTGTCCACCAACGGCACGTTCGTGAACGACCGCCGCATCCACGAGGTGACCTTGCGCCACGGCGACCACATCCGGCTGGGCCAGGCGGAGTTCGTGTTCCTGACCCGTGAGCGCGACCTGCCGAGGCCCGCATCCCGGCGCTGGATCGGCGCGATCCTGCTGCTTGCCGCGCTCGCCGTCCTGAGCGCGCTGGCGTGGTGGTTCCTCGGGTCGCCGTGAGCGAGACCGCCATTCCGCAGCAGGTCGGCCGCTATCGCGTCGAGGGCATTCTCGGCGAAGGCGCGATGGCCGTCGTCTACGCGGGTTTCGATCCGGGCATCGAGCGCAAGGTGGCGATCAAGTGCCTGCACCGGGAGATTGCCGCCGATCCCGCCTACCGGCGCCGGTTCCTGGTCGAGGCGCGCGCCGCCGGCCACCTGACCCATCCGCACATCGTCACCATCTTCGACGTCGGCGAGACCGACGACGGCCGCTCGTACATCGCGATGGAGCGCCTCTCGGGCGAGACGCTCGCCAGCGCGGTCAGCCGCGAGGGGTTTCCGTCGCTGCCGGTGATCATCGACCTGGTGGGGCAGCTCGCTGCCGCGCTCGACTATGCGCATGCCCGGGGCATCCTCCACCACGACGTCAAGCCCGAGAACATCATGCTGGCCGATGGCTGGAGCTACGCCAAGATCAGCGACTTCGGCATCGCCGAACGCCGCGGCTCGCCGCGTGACGCCGGCGGGATGCCCGCGGAAATCGGCGGCACACCGGCCTACATGGCGCTGGAGCGCCTGCGCGGCGAGCGCAGCGACGCACGCAGCGACCTGTTCTCGCTGGGCGTGGTGCTGTACTGGCTGCTCACCGGCAAGCTGCCGTGGCCGGACATCGGCAACGTGCAGCAGCTGGTCAGGAAGCGCCTGCGCTCGCCGCGTCCGCCGATCCGGCCGCGCGACCCGGCCACGCCGTCGATCCTGATCAGCATCGTGCGCACCTTGCTGGCGCCCACGGCGGAGTCGCGCTACCAGCGCGGCGCGGAAGTCATCGACGACCTGCGCCTGGCCGCGCGCGAATACGAGCGCGAACGCGAAAATCCGCTGGCGACCCGCATCATTTCATTGCGCCTGCGCTGGGCCAGCAGCCTGGGCGCGATTCTCAGCCTGGTGCTGATGTTGGGGTTGGCTGCGATCTACGCCAAGCAGAGCACCGCGGTGACCGGTGTGGCGCTGGATTTCGGCAGCTCGATGGGGCGCATGATCGCCAGCGAATCGGCCGAGAACCTGCTGCTCGACGATCACGCCGCCACCCGTGCCCTGGTCACGGACGTCTCGCGCAACCAGCAGATCCACTACCTGGCGATCGCCGACCGAGCCGGCGACGTCATTGCCAGCACGCGGCAAGAGGAAGTCGGCCACCAGTTGCCTGATCCACAGGGAATGGAATACCTGCCGCGGCCGGACGATATCCAGAGCTATCTCAGCCGGACCACGGACGACCGCGAGCAGGGCGGCATGCTGCTGTTCGACGTGCCCATCCATTACCAGGCGAAGACGGTGGGCGACCTGCGCCTCGGGATCAGCAATGCGGCCCTGCGCGCGGCGCAAAGAACCACGCTGGGGGTGATCGCCTTGGTGCTGGTGCTGACCCTGGCGGCCGTCGTCGGCGCGGCCTACTGGCTGTTCCGCCGGCCGCTCAACACGCTGGACCTGCTGGGCGATGCGCTGCTGCGGGTGGCGCGCGGCGATTTTCGCCATCGTATCCGGCTGTCGCGCCGCGATGAGCTGGGCCGGCTGTTCGCCGCCTTCAACCTGATGAACGGCGCGCTGCAGGCACGGCAACACCGGTCCGGGGAGTCCGCGCCGGCAAGCGCCGCTGCGGACGTGACGCGGCCGACGCAGATCATGTCGGCGATAGCCAAGGAGGGCGGCGCCAGCGAGGCCTGAGTCAGTACTGCTTGAGCCGCTGCTTGAGCTCGCGCGCGCGGGTGCGGTAGACGATCGCCGGCTCGTAGTCCGGCGCGATCGCCAGCACCCGATCCCATAGCGCGATGGCCTGGTCCAGTTGCTGGTCGCGGTACAGCACGATCGCGCGCTCGTGGTACGAGTCCAGCAGCTGCGTTCGCAGCGCGGTCGCCCCGGCTCCGGCCGGTTTCAATTGCGGGTCGATGGCCAGCGCCTGGTCGAGGCGGGCGAGCGCCTGCTCCTTGTGTCCCTGGCCGAGCAGGGACACGCTCTCGCTCTGCAGCCGGCGCGCCTCTGCCGTCGACGATTCGGTACCCCGCACGATCGCCGTGGGCATCGTCGTGGCGGCCGGTGATTGGGCTGCAACCGCGGCATCGGTGCCGGCGGACACTGGCATGCGCAATGTCTCGCCTGCGCGCAGCATCGAGGGATTGGTTGAGCCGTTGTAGCGGGCCAGGATCAGGAATAGGTTCGGATCGCCAAGGTAACGGCCGGCCAGGGTGCTGTAGGAGTCGCCCGGCTGCACGACATGCGCGCGCCAGCGCTCGCCCAGCAGCTGGCGGGGATCGGCGATGAGCTGGCGCAGCATGGCCTGCGCCGCGCGGTCGCCGGGATGCTGTTTCAGGTGGCGCCGCAACGCTGCCTCGCCCTCGGCGTAGTGGCCAAGCTGTAGCTGATTGCGGATGATCGCCGCCAGCGAAGGCTGCCGGGACGTTCCTGCTGGCGCCGGCGATGCCGTCGGCGATTGCGGCGAAGTGACCACCACCGTGGAATGCCCGCCGCGCAGCGTGGCACAGCCGCTCGCGCCCAGCGTGAGCAGGGCCACGGCAACCCATAGCGTCCGTGTTCGCCACTGCCGGCCAATGCCAGGCAGCAGTGCGTGGATGTCGATTTGCATGCTCATCGTCCGGCAGTCCCCCGTCGCAGCATCCGTCCAGGAAGGGCGGGCCGCACCGTCGGCAAGGCAGTATAACTCCGGCCTCCGCAAGAGCTGCTGCCGGATGGGTCCGGGCGCAGCTACGCCTTGCGCGTCCGCCGGGGCTTCGCCTGCGCCGCCACGATCAGCTGTTGCAGGTAGGCAATACCTTCCTCTTCCGGGAAGAACGCCACCACATCCGCCACGCTCAGCTCATGCCGCTTGCGCAATACCAGGAACTCCTCCCGCGCCATCGCGAGCCGCTGCGCCGCCGCGGCCTTCTTGCCGAGCGGCTTGGCCGGCTGCTGCTTCTCGACCTTGCGTTCAAGCTTGGCGAGCTCTTCCTGGAACTGGCGGAAGTCGTATTTCTGGGTGGTCATGAGGTAGGGCGCCATCGATGGATGCCCGATTTTCGCACGTCGGTGCGCTGCGGCGCAGACGTGGCGCGTTCGCTGCCGGTCATGCCTGCACTCGGCAGCGGTACCTTCGTTTGAGGCCGGTGGGCGTGAAGTGGAGTGGGATCGTGGGTGTCTCGCCGACCAGGCCCTTCACTTTCGGGTGTTTGTGCGTAGCGTAGTGGCCGCAGGTCAGCGGCAGGGATTTCTCTTTCGGGCGTGCGCCGGTGAGTCAGGCGCGGAAATCCCCTTACTCGCCATGCCGGTGTCGTGGCTTGCGGTGCGCGGTCACCGTTCCTCCCGGCGTTTTCACGGGAAGGTCACTTGTTCGAGGCTAAAGGTGCAAAGACGTGGGGGGTTGAATCCGAATGACAGCAGCCCCGAGTTCAAGGGCAGGATCCAACACGTCACGTGCGCGCGATTTTAACATAAAAAATCAATTAAAAACGTGACTTGCGCCACATTTAGAGTATAACGGTCCTCCCTTCCGTCACGATCGGTCCTGCCGACGGAAGGGGTTCGTTGCTGCGGGGAGGCGCAAACATGTACGGATTATTCCGTTTCCGTGCGCTGCACTGGCAGTTGTTGCTGGTGTCGGCCGAGTTTGTACTGCTGGTGGCAAGTGTCTATGCCGCGGTGGTGCTGCGTTACTTGGGCAATGTCGACACCCAGGTTGCGTTCAGCGCGGCGCTGCATTGGCGTGGGTTGCTGGTGGCGGCGGTGCTGATTGTCTCGATGGCGGCGCTGGGGCTGTACGAGGTCTATCTGCGGGCGGGCTGGATCGGGCGGCTCAGTCGGCAAGGCGTTGCCTTCATGCTGGGTGGCATCGCGCTTACCGTGTTGTATTACGCGGTTCCTCCGACGTATCTGGGCCGCGGGGTTCTGGGCATCGCGCTGATGGTCGGCTACTTCGTCCTGGCGTTGTGGCGGATTGCGTTCCTGGGTTTCGTGGACGCCGACCTGTTCAAGCGCCGCGTGGTGATGTTTGGCGCCGGCGAGCGTGCCGCCGAGGTAAGCCACAGGATGCGCCGCAAGACCGATCAACGCGGTTTCAAGGTCTTGGGTTACGTGCCGGTTGGTGCCGATCCGGTGTCCATCCCCGCGCCTTTGCTGCTGCATCCCGACAGGAACTTGTACGAATGGGCGACCCGGCTTGGCGTCGACGAAATCGTGGTGGGGCCGGACGATCGTCGCGGCACCTTGCCGGTGGACGCGTTGTTGGAATGCAAGCAGCGCGGCATGGCGGTGACCGAACTCACCGAGTTTTTCGAGCGCGAGGCCGGCAGGATCAAGATGGATCTCACCAACCCTTCGTGGTTGATATTTTCGGATGGCTTCTACAGCTCCCCGATACGGCGCACGATCAAGCGGGCCTTCGACGTGACCGTCGCAGCGCTGGTATTGCTGGTGGCATGGCCGGTCATGCTGTTGACGGCCCTGGCCATCCGGCTGGAGTCAGGTCGCGGCGCGCCGGTCCTGTACCGCCAGGAACGGGTGGGTGAAAACGGCCGGCTGTTTTCGTTGATCAAGTTCCGCAGCATGGGCACCGACGCCGAGCGCGATGGGGTGGCCCGTTGGGCCAGCAAGAACGACAGCCGGGTGACCCGGGTCGGGCATTTCATCCGCAATGCCCGGTTGGACGAGTTGCCGCAACTCTGGAACGTGCTGTGCGGCGACATGAGCATCATCGGCCCGCGCCCGGAGCGGCCGCAGTTCGTGGACGACTTCAATACCCGCATTCGCTACTACCGCTTGCGCCATTGCGTGAAGCCGGGGCTGACCGGCTGGGCCCAGCTGCGCTACCCGTACGGTGCGTCCCTGGAGGACGCCGAGCAAAAGCTGAATTTCGACCTGTTCTACGTAAAAAACCACAACCTCGTGTTTGATCTGGCCATCCTGGTCCAGACCGTGGAAGTGGTGCTGTTCGGGCGTGGCGCACGCTGAAATCGGGGAGAACAAGGAATGAAACCGCTACCGGGAAACTACGTCTTCTGGCTGGTGATGGCGGCTGGCTTGCTGCTTGGCGGTTGCAGCAGTGCACCGACTGTCGATGGCACGGCCGCGGCGACGCCGCCGGTGGATCGCTACATCATCGGTCCGGGCGATTCGCTGGAAATCTTCGTGCGCGACAATCCCAGTCTGAGCACCACCGTGCCGGTGCGTCCCGACGGGCGTATCTCAATCCCGTTGGTGCAATCCATCGTGGCCGCCGGCGAAACTCCGGACAAACTGGCTGGCGACCTGGAGAGCGCGTTGAGCCGCTACGTCCGTTCGCCGCTGGTGACCGTGATCGTCAAGAATTTCGTCGGCGCCTATAGCCAGCAGGTGCGCGTCGTCGGGCAGGCAGCGATGCCCAAGGCCGTGCCGTACCGTAGCGGCATGACCCTGCTCGACGTGATGATCGAAGTCGGTGGCCTCACCAAATTTGCCGCTGGCAACGGTGCGAAGGTCGCGCGCCGGCTGCCCGACGGCAATGAGCAGACCATCCCGGTGCGGCTCGGCGACCTGATGAACGGCGCGATCAAGTACAACATGGTCATGTACCCCGGCGACATCCTGATCATTCCGCAGTCATTGCTTTGACGCGACGGGCGCGAGTACCTGGCAACCGTCAATGACATCGGGGAAGGGAAGCGATGCAGAAACAATCGATCGATTTGCGTGAGCTGTTTCAGCATGTGCTGCTGGAGGCGCGCACCACGTGGCGCTACCGCTGGCATGCGCTGATCGTCACGTGGTGCGTGACGATCGTCGGCGCGCTGCTGGTGTTCAGCCTGCCCAACAAGTACGCGGCCAATGCCCAGGTGTATGCCGACACCGAGGCGTTGACGAATCCGCTGCTGCGTGGGGTGGCGGTGCAGCCGGATGTGCGTGGGCGCCTCCAGATCATTACCCAAACGTTGCTTTCGCGTCCCAATCTCGAGGCGGTGGCAGACAAGACCGGGCTGTCTCTGCGCGCCACGACCCCGGCCGACAAGGATGAGTTGTTGGTGAACCTTGGCGCTGCCGTCACGGTGAAGGGCGCTGGCCCCAAGGACCTCTACGACCTGAGCTATGTCGATCCCGACCGGCAGATGGCGCAGAAAGTGGTACAGGCGTTCCTGCAGATTCTCATGAACGACACGCTGGGCGCGAATACTGCGTCCACCGAGACGGCGCAGAATTTCCTGCAGCAGCAGGTCCAGGCTTACGCCAGCCGGCTGAACGAGGCGGAGCAGAAGCTTGCGGATTTCCAGAAGGCCAACGTCGGCTACATCCCAAGCCAGGGTGGCAGCAATTACTTCACGCGCCTGCAGGACGCCGAGGCCCAATTGCAGAACTTGCAAGGCCAGTACGACACGGCCGTCGCCAGTCGCGCAACCATCCAGCAACAGATGCGCGCCATGGCAAGCAGCAGCCCGACCTCATCGGGAATTGATCCGCGCACGCAGGAGGTCGACAAGCAGATTGCCGCCTACCAGCAGCAGCTCAACCAGCTGTTGCTGAGTTATACGGATGAATACCCGGACGTGATTTCCACCCGGCGCATGATCGCGCAACTTCAGGCGCGGCGCGAAACCCTGCGGAAGAATGCATCCGGGGCCTCGATGATGGGCGTGGTTTCGGACAACCCGGTCTACCAGGAGATGCAGAAATCCATGTATTCCACCCAGGTCAGCATTCAGACGCTGGCCACGCAAGTCGCCCTGCAGAAACGGCAGGTTGCCGACCTCAAGGGCAATGTGGACAAGATCTCCGACGTGCAAGCCACCTTGCAACGGCTGATGCGCAATTACGACGTCACCAAGAAACAGTACGACCAATTGGTGGAGCGTTTGAACACGGCCGAGCTGTCGCAGGACGCAACGCAGAGCGGCAACAATCTGAAATTCCGCGTTATCAACCCACCGGTCGTTCCGCCGCTGCCGGTGAGCCCGAAACGCGGGCTGTTGTTATTGCTGGTGCTCGCGCTGGCGCTGGCTATCGGCGGTGGCTTTGCGTACTTCCTGCATAAGATGAATCCGGTGTTCGTGAGTCTCAAGGGTTTGCGGGAGTCCGGCGATTATCCCGTGCTCGGTGCGCTCAGCTTGATCGTGTCGCCATCGCGCCGCCAGGATCAGCGCCGCCAGGTGGTCGGGTTTTGCGCCGGGGCCGGTCTGCTGGCCGTGGTGCTGGTGCTGGGGTTCGCCTTTGACGGACAGCTTACCCAGCTGGTGCAGCATTTCTTTGTGGTGGGGGCCGCATGAGCATCGTTGAGAAGGCAGTCGAGAAGCTCAAGACCCTGCAGCCTGAACTGCTGGCATCGCCATCTGTCGAGGCGGTAGCACCGCATTCGGCGTCGACGATCGAGCGTTTGTCGGGCAGGGCGCGGACGGAGCAGGCCACGGAAAGCGCACCGCTCTGGCACGTGGATCAAATGGCGCTCGAGCGCGCGGGGTTGCTCCCCGCTGGTAACGAGGCCAACGATCGGCTCGCGGATGAGCTCCGCCGCGTCAAACGGCCGCTGATGGACAATGCCATCGGAAATGGCACCAAGGTATTGGCGCACGCAGGGCGCATCGTGGTGACCAGCGCGGTGCCGGGCGAAGGCAAGACCTTTACTGCATTGAATCTCGCGCTGAGTCTGGCGCGCGAGCTGGATTTCGAGGTGTTGCTGGTGGACGGCGATATACCGAAATCCCATATCACCCGCGTTTTGGGGCTCAGCGGGCGACCCGGTTTGATGGACGTGCTGGTGGACGAACGGCGCCATCCCGCCGAGGTCATCGTGCGAACCGATGTACCGAATCTGCTGGTGGTGCCGGTAGGGGAACGTCATCCACTGACCGCCGAGTTGTTCGGCAGCCTCCGCATGGAATACGTGCTTGAGGAACTTGGCGGACGGAACCTGCACCGTCTGGTGGTATTTGACTCTTCGCCATTGCTGGCGACTTCGGAGTCGCAGGTGCTGGCTTCCCACATGGGCCAGGTTGTTGTGGTGATAGCCGCAGGTCACACAGGCCAGCATGCCGTCAATTCCGCTCTGCAAAGTTTGAATGACTCGCAATATGTCGGCCTGATTCTCAATATGAGCTGCTTGCCGGCAAGCGAGAACCACTACGACAACTACTATGGCCTGTATTCCCGGGGCCGCTTTGCCGGGGAAGCCTAGATGCGTGCCCTGTCGGCGTCGGTGGTTCTGTCGTCGATTACCCTGGGCGGCTGGCTGGCCGGGGCGGCAGCGCAGAACGTGGATATGGGGACGCAACCAGCGCTGAACTCAGCCTCCGGTGGACCCGCCGGGAGCTCCGAGAACCTGCCGCCGGGCGTCATCCCGCAGCCGAGCGTCGACTCCCCGGGCGTGGTCACGGGCGTCACGCTCGGTGAGCTGTACACCGATAACCTCATGCTTGCGGCCAGCGGCAAACCGAAACAGACGAGCTGGATCACCGAGATTCAACCGTTTATCAAATCGGCCTACAGCGGGCCGCGGTTTTCCGGAGTGCTTGACTACACGCTCACTGGATATCTGTACAAGGGACAATCGCGCCACAACCAGTTGGCGCAAAACCTCGACACCCACGGCACGCTCACCCTTCTTCCGCAGCATTTCTTTCTCGACGGCAGTGCGTTGTACGGACGCGAGGTCATCAACAATGAATTGCCGGCCGGATCCGGCACGTTTTTTCTGGACGGTAACCGCGCCAATGTCGCGCGGGCCACGCTCAGCCCGTACTGGATCCAGGACCTTGGCAACGTTGGCACCGCGACGCTGCGTTACAGCTACGGGCGCGTGCTGTACGACACCAAGGGCATTGCCGCGCAAAACAACGATTTGTTGGCCGGCATATCCGACATCACCAGCAACGCGCTGCAGTTCGACCTTGTAAGTCCGCAGTACGAAAGGTGGAGTTGGAACCTCGGCTATTCCGATCAGCGCATCGAGTTTGACTCCGGCCGCAACTCGCGTTTTGCGATCGCCAAGCTGGGAGCCGCCGTGCATATCCACGACAATGCCAGCTTGCTTGTCGATGTCGGCAGGGAAAACAAATTCCTCGCGGATGGTACGGCGGACAGGCTGGGTGCGAGCTTCTGGGATGCCGGTGTCGAGTGGTCGAGCACGCTGAATAATCTCAAGGTGCTGGTCGGGCACCGGTTTTATGGCCGCAGTTACCAGTTGTCCTGGACGCGCGCAGCCGCCTTGCTGACCACCGTCGTAAGTTATGTGGAACAACCCACCGACCTCAACCAGCAGTTGCTGGGACAGGGAGTGGACGTTACCCCGTCACCCGGATTCCCTGTGACTCCCTCACTCAGGGAGCAGCAGGTTTACCTCATGAAGCGCGCCACCGCGTCGGCGGCCTACGAGATGCCCAAAGGCAGGTTGCAGGTGACGTTGTACGACGAGCGGCGCACCTATTTCCTGTTGAACAGCGGTCAGGAAAAGGTGGCGAATGCGGATGTCACCTGGCTGTTCAACATCGGGGCGTTCACCACGTTGACCCCGACTTATGGCTGGCAGCGTTACCAGCACCAGGACGGGCAGACCAACTACAGCCAGTACGCGCAACTGGCACTCGTGCATCAACTCAACCCGAAAAATTTCGCCAGCCTGCGGCTGCGCCGTGATTCCCGCAATGTGCATACCGGATCGCCGGGCGCGCACGGGTACGGCGCAAACGTGATTTTCCTGCAGTTCACCCACCTGTTCTGAGAACGATATGTATCAGGCGTTTTACAAGCTGCGTGGCAAGCCTTTCCAGTTGACCCCGGATCCGGGAATGCTGTTCCCCAGCAAGGGTCACAAGCGCGCCATGGCGTATCTGCTCTACGGTTTCGAGCAGGGCGAAGGCTTCGTGGTGATCACCGGCGCAGTCGGAACCGGCAAGACGCTGCTCATCCAGAAGCTGTTCGATGAACTCGCGCATCGCAACATTGCCGTGGCCAGTATCGCTTCGGCCAATCTCGATGGCGACGATATATTGCCGGCCGTGGCTTCGGCGCTTGACCTGCCTTATGAGGGGCGCAGCAAGGAGGCTTTGCTGCAAGACGTGAAACGGCACCTGATATCGCTGCACGCCCATCTGACGCACGCCCTGCTGGTGGTGGACGAGGCGCAAACGCTTACCCCGGCGGCACTCGAGATGCTGCGCATCCTGTCGAATTTCGAGTTCAAGGGCCATGCGCTCCTGCAGATATTTCTTGTCGGCCAGACTGAACTGCGGCGCATCATCGTCAGCAACCACATGGAACAGTTGCGCCAGCGCATCATTGCCTCCCACCGGCTCGAACCAATGAGCGAGGAGGAGAGCCACGCGTACATCCTGCACCGCCTGCATGCCGTCGGCTGGAACAACGACCCGGAACTGGCGCCGGAAATTTTCAGCGGGGTTTACCGGGTCAGTGGGGGCATCCCGCGCAAGATCAATCTCATCATGGACCGGCTGCTGTTGCACGGTTATCTGGAAGAACTGCACGACCTGGACCAAGCGGCGCTCACCGTCGTGCTCGACGAAATCCACGAGGAGATGGCCGGCGTGCCGCCGACACTGGAAGCTCCAGCGATGCCCCAGGACCTGGATCTGACACGTGCTGCCGCGTCATCGAAACGGGAAGGCGGACTTGCCGCGCTGGACCTCGAACGCCACAAATTCATGTTGCAATTGATGCGCGAAGAGGTCCAACGCAGGGAAGCACTGCTGGCCGCGTCGTCGCTGGCACCGGTCGTGGACGAGGCGATGATTGCCGGCGCGCGGCACCCGCGTTCCGGTCAGGAAGGCAAATGAGCACGGCGTCGCCACAGTTCGAACCCGTCACCAACGCCATGACGGTGGATGTGGAGGACTATTTCCAGGTGGCAGCCTTCGAAAAGTGCATACGGCGCGAGGATTGGCCGCACTGGCCCGTCCGCGTCGAAGGCAATACCCGGCGCGTGCTGGACCTTTTCGAGCGTCACAGCGTGCACGCCACCTTCTTCGTGCTTGGCTGGGTGGCGGAGCGCTTCCCTGCACTGGTGCGCGACATCAGCGCCGCCGGCCATGAGGTCGCAAGCCACGGTTTCGGCCACGAGCGTCTGACGAATCTGAGCCGAGCGGAGTTTCGCGACAGCATTACGCGCACGAAACTTCTGCTTGAGGACGTCACCGGTACCGTGGTGCATGGCTACCGGGCACCCAGTTATTCCATTGGACCCACCACGTTGTGGGCCCACGAGGAATTGCGCGAAGCGGGTTACCGCTACAGTTCCAGCATCGTGCCGATCCACCATGATTTGTACGGCATGCCGGCGGCGCCGCGATTCCCGTTTTTTGCGAAGCGCTCCGGCTTGCTCGAAATCCCGGTGACGACGGTGCGGCTATGCGGGCGCAACTGGCCGTGCGGCGGCGGCGGTTATTTCCGCTTGCTGCCGTATGCGCTGTTCAAGCGCGGCCTGCGACGCGTCAACCGGAGCGAGCGGCGCTCCGGCGTGTTCTATTTTCATCCATGGGAAGTGGATCCGCAGCAGCCCCGGGTGCCCGGCGTGACGCTCAAGAACCGGGTGCGCCACTATTTGAACCTGGCCCGCACGATGCCCCGACTTGAGCGACTCGTGCGCGACTTCCGTTTCGACCGCATGGATCGGGTATTTCTCGCCCGCACCCACGCCGACTATCCGGTGGTAGCGCTACAGGCCGCCGAACTCCGTGCGCATTGAGGGGGGGATGCGACATGCTCGACCGTGCGGACGACCGTCATTCCGCCGACCCTTGCACCGTCAAGCGCTTGGGAAGGGGCGACGAGCGGCGCTGGGACACTTTTGTCGAGAGTGCGCCGCAGGCCACGTTTTTCCACCGGCTGGCCTGGCGCGGGATCCTTGAGCAGGTGCTTGGCCACCGCTGCCACTATTTGTACGCGGAACGGCATGGGGTCATCACGGGCGTTCTGCCACTCACCGAGATGCGCAGCCGGCTGTTTGGCCACGCGCTGATTTCAACGCCGTTTTGCGTGTATGGCGGGGTGGTGGCGGGCGACCCGGGCAGCGAGGCACAGCTCACCCAAGCCGCGACCGCGCTCGCCGACGAGCTGCGCGTCGATTATCTTGAACTGCGCGACCGCGAGTTGCGCCACCCCATGTGGCCAGTCAAGGATCTGTACGTCAGCTTCCGCAAAGCGATCTGTCCGGACCACGACAAAAATCTCAAGGCGATCCCGCGCAAGCAGCGCGCCATGGTGCGCAAGGGCGTGGGTGCCGGCTTGCAAGCGCGTCATGACGGCAGTATTGGCGAGTTTTACCGGGTGTACGCCGAGAGCGTGCGAAATCTGGGTACGCCGGTGTTGTCGCGCAACTATTACGCGAGCCTGCAACAGGCGTTTGGCGAGGATTGCGAGGTTACCGTGGTTACCCACCAGGGGCAGCCGGTGGCCGCGGTCATGAGCTTCTACTTTCGCGATGAAGTGCATCCGTATTACGGCGGCAGCGTGGCGCGTGGCCGTGATCTCGCGGCCAACGATTTCATGTACTGGGCGGTGATGCAACGTGCGGTTGAGCGCGGCGCCCGGCTGTTCGACTACGGCCGCAGCAAGCAGGACAGCGGTTCCTATCACTTCAAGAAGCATTGGGGCTTTGAGCCGCAACTGCTGCCCTATGCCTATTACCTGGTGCGTGCCAGGACGGTTCCCAACATCAGCCCCACGAACAGCAAATACAGTCTGTTCATCGAGGCTTGGAAGCGGCTGCCGCTGCCGGTGAGTTGTGCGCTGGGCCCATGGCTTGCGCGGGATCTGGGGTAGCGCATGCAATCGGTATTGTTCCTCTGCCACCGGCTGCCCTGGCCGCCCAGCAAGGGCGACAAGATCCGCTCGTACCACGTGTTGCAGCGGCTCGCCGAACGCTACCACGTGTATCTCGGCACGTTCGTGGACGATCCGGCTGACTGGCGACACCTTGCGCCGGTCGAGGCCTTGTGCGCCGAGGTGTGTGTCCGGCCTTTGCCAGCTTGGCGCGCGGGCTGGCGCGCGCTTGCCGCGCTGACGCGGGGCGAAGCGCTTACCGTTGGGGTTTACCGCGACCGCGTGATGCGGCACTGGGTCGAACGCTTGTTGGCCGACCACAAGCTGGAGCTGGCCTTGTGCTATTCGTCTGGCGTGGCGCCGTTCGTCATGCGGCACACCCAACTGCGCCGGGTCATGGATTTCGTGGACGTGGACTCCGACAAATGGCACCAGTATGCGCAGCAGGCCCGTGGTGGCGTGAAGCGCATGCTGTACCGGCGGGAAGCGCGGCGGCTGGCGGAATTCGAGCGCACGATTGCCGCGCAATTCGACGCCAGCGTGTTTGTCTCGGAAGCCGAGGCGGCGTTTTTTCGGCACCTGGTACCGGAATCGGCCGGCCGGGTGCACGGTATCCCCAATGGGGTGGATGCCGGGTATTGGGATCCACGACGAACGTGTTCCAGTCCCTACCGGCCGGGGGAGCGGGCGGTGGTGTTTGTCGGTGCCATGGATTACCGCGCCAACGTGGATGCGGTGCACTGGTTCGCGCACGAAGTCTGGCCGCGGATTGCCGCCCGGCGACAGGACGCCTGCTTTTACATCGTGGGGAGCAGGCCGACAGCCGCAGTCCGCGCGCTGGGCCAGCTCGCGGGTATTACGGTTACCGGGCGGGTAGAGGATGTGCGGCCGTACCTGGCGCATGCCCATGCCGTGGCGGCACCGTTGCGGATCGCGCGCGGCATTCAGAACAAGGTGCTGGAGGCGCTGGCCATGGAGAAGGTCCTGCTGGCGACGCCTGCGGCCTACGCGGGCGTCGCGGATTTCGCGGGTCGCCAGGGCTGCGTCGATGCATCGCCCGAGGTCATGGCGACGGAAGCCTTGCGCTGGCTGGATGCGCCGCAAGCCGTGCGGGTGCCGGCGGCCCGCGCCGAGGTGCTGTCCCGCTATGACTGGGTGCGCAGTCTCGACACGTATGAAAACGTGCTGTGCAACGCGCAGCCCGGTGCAGCTTCCGTGGATGCCGTGGGCACGGCCGGGTTGGAGGCGTGCCCATGAACCGGCCGCTTGCCGCCGTGGCTGGCTTTTCCGCGCGCACTCCCGACTGGGTGCTGGCCGCGGCCGCCTTCGCCTTCGCCGTCGCCGTACTGCTGGTCTGCTACTGGCAGACCGTGCAATCGCTGGTGTGGACCTGGGATCACGATGGAACTTACCAGTACGGCTTTCTGATCTTTCCGTTGAGCCTGTGGACGGTATTCAATCTGCGCCATCAACTCCAGGCGAACCCGCCGGTGCCGAGTGTCTGGGGTCTGGCAGGGGTGACCGCGTTGGTGTTTGTCTGGTATGCCGGCCGCCTGCTCGACATCAATCTGGCGCAGCATTTCGCATTCGTGGCGCTGTTTCCGGCGCTGGTGCTGGCCTGCTGGGGATGGCGCGCGCTATGGGTGTTGGCATTCCCACTCGGCTATCTGGTGGTGTTCGCGGTTCCCTGGGGCAACGCGCTGGTGGGTCCGCTGCAGGACATCACGGCGCATTTTGCCGTGCGTGCGCTGGAGCTGACCGGCACACCGGTCCTGCTCAACGGCCGGGAGATCATCACGCCCTCGGCGGTATGGATGGTGGCCGATGCATGCAGCGGCGTGAAATTCTTCATCGCCTGCACTGCACTCGGCTGCCTGTATGCCTACCTGATGTACCAGCGCTGGTGGAAGCGGGTGGTTTTCGTGGCAATGGCGGCGGTGGCGCCGGTCGTCGCGAACGGCTTGCGGGTGTATTTCACCGTGCTGATCGGCGAGACCTGGGGGCTGGAATACGCGACCGGCACGGACCACATGATTTTTGGCTGGCAGTTCTTCGGCTCGGTGCTGGTACTGCTGCTGCTGGCCGGCTGGTTTTTCCGCGACCCGCTCATGGCGCCGGAGCATCCGCCAGCTCGTGGCGGCGTGCCTGCCAGGGCGCGCACCGCGGTTTGGCTGGCGGCGGTGGCGCTGTTGATCGCGGGCCCAGCCTTGGCCGCCGGACTCGCGGCATCGGCACCACCGGAAACCATGCGCTTGACCGCACCAGCGATCGCGGGCTGGAGCGGCCCGCAAGCCGCCACGGACGGCTGGCGGCCGACCTTCAAGGGGGCGGCAGGGCAGGTACGCGCGTCCTATCACTCGGACGCCAATGGTGATGTGGTCGAGTTGTTTCATGCCATCTATACCGGCAAGCCACGCCGCGGACATACCCTGATCACCTACGGCAACGATCTCTACGATTCGGCGCATGCGCAAATCCTGAGCCGTGCCAGCCGGCAGGTGGAGCTCGCCAACGGGTGGAGCACGACTGCCGGAGAGCTGCGGCTGGCCGGTGCGACGGGCTCGCGGTTGGTGTGGTACTGGTATTGCGTGGAGCGCCGCTGCACCCGCTCGCCAGTGTTGACCAAGTTGCTGCAGGCGTGGGGTGTACTGCGCGGGCAGGTACCGCGATCTTCGGTGTGGGCATTGTCGTCGTCGGTTGTCAGCGACGATGCCGATCGGGTGCGGACGAAGTTGCACGCCTTTGCGCAGGCGCTGCCCGCGCCCGGCGCGTCGGATATGCAGACGCAGCGGCCATCCGGTCTTGCGGGGAGCCAGCCATGAACGAGCGGCCGCTGATCGTGCATGTGCTCTACCGGCTGGACACCGGTGGCATGGAGCGCGTCGTGGTGTCGCTGATCAACGCGACGCATGATCGTTACCGCCACGCGGTGATTGCGCTGACGGGCTTCGGAGCATTGCGGCACGAAATCGAGAACGCGGTCACCGCATGCGTGTCGCTTGAAAAGAAGCCGGGCAAGGACTGGCCCTGCTATTTTCGATTCTGGCGCGCGCTGCGCGCGCTGAAGCCCGACCTGGTGCAGACCTACAACATCGGGACGCTGGATCTGGCGCCGGTGGTGAAATTGGCCGGCGTACACCGACTGGTCCACGCCGAACACGGACGCGACGCTGCCGATCCGGGTGGAGACAATCCCAGATACCACCGGTTGCGGCGCTGGATGGCGCCGCTGGTTGGGCGATATGTCGTGGTGTCACCGGACTTGCGGATCTGGCTCACGGAGCGTGTGCGCATTCGATCGTCCAAGGTGACGCATATCGCGAACGGAATCGACGCGGCGCCATTCGATGTGCCGCGCATTCGCTCCGGGCCGCGCAGGCAGCTGGGCGATTTTGCGCCGCCGGGCACCGTGCTGGTTGGCAATGTGGCACGCCTTGACAAGGTCAAGAATCACGCCGGTTTGCTCCTCGCGTTCAAGCTTTTGTGTGAAGAAGACGGGCGCAAAAATGCCGCATGCCGCTTGATCATCGCCGGTGACGGGCCGCAACGCGGGGAATTGGAGCAGCAGATTGTCCAGCATGGCCTGACGGAAACGGTGCGGCTGCTCGGCAACCGCGGTGATGTGGCGCAACTGCTGGCGGAGTGTGACGTGTTTGCCTTGTCTTCCGTTGCCGAAGGCATGCCGATCACCTTGCTGGAAGCCATGGCCGCCGGGCTGCCCGTGGTCGCAACCGACGTCGGGGGCGTAGCCTCGATGGTCGAGGCCGGGGTGACCGGTACGCTGGTGCCGGCCGGCGATCCGCACGCCCTCGCGGCGGCTCTGCGCGCCTATGTCGCAGATGAAAAACTGCGGTGTCGGCATGGCGACGCCGGGCGCGCGCGCGTCGCTGCGCATTTCAGTTTGCGTGCAATGGTGTCCGCGTATGTCGCACTGTACGACGAACTGTTGGGCCGGCAGACGGACGCCGTACAGCCACGCGTGATGTCCGGCTTGACCGGGCACAAGGAGAATTGACGTGTGTGGTCTGACCGGAATCGTCTCGTCGCAGCATGCCGGTGTGGATGAAAGAATTCTGCTGGCCATGCGGGATGCGCAGCGGCACCGCGGACCGGATGCAGCCGGGCTGTATCTCGGCCAGGGCGTGGGTCTGGGACATCGTCGCCTGTCCATCATCGACCTGGACAATGGGCGGCAGCCGATGGTGGATGAAGCGGCCGGTCTGGCGCTGGTCTACAACGGCGAGCTGTACAACTTCCCATCGCTCAAAGCCGAACTGGAGGCGCGGGGCGTGGTGTTTCGCAGCCGCTGCGACACGGAAGTCCTGCTGCGTGCCTGGCAACAGTGGGGTGAAGCCTGCCTCACGCGCCTCGTTGGCATGTTTGCGTTCGCGGTGTGGGACATGCGTACGCAGCGCCTCTATCTGGCCCGCGATCACCTTGGCATCAAGCCGCTGCATTACGGCTTCACCAGTTCCGGCGATCTGGTGTTCGCTTCCGAACTCAAGGGACTGCTGGCGCATCCCGGCGTGGAACGCGGGCTCGATCCGCAGGCGTTGGAGGACTATCTCGCACTCGGCTACGTGCCGGATCCGAAAAGCATCTATCGCGGAATTTTCAAACTGTCGCCCGGTCATTGGTTGAGCTGGCACGCCGGCGAGCCAGAACCGGTTCCCCGGCAATACTGGGACGTGCCGTTCAATCTTGCGGCCGACATGACTGCGGACGAGGGCGCAGCGCAGCTCCGCAGCTTGCTGGACAGAGCCGTGGCAGGCCAGATGATCGCGGACGTGCCGCTCGGCGCGTTTCTTTCCGGCGGCGTGGATTCCAGCGCCGTGGTGGCCAGCATGAGCCGGGCGTCGCACCAACTGGTGCGCACCTGCTCCATCGGTTTCGACCATGGCGGTTTCGACGAAACCGCCTATGCGCGGCGCGTGGCCCGGCATCTGCATACGCAGCATTTCGAGCAGCGGGTCAGTGCCGATGATTACGCACTTCTCGACACGCTGGCGGCGGTTTACGACGAACCGTTTTCCGACAGTTCGGCGCTGCCGACGTACCGCGTGTGCGAGTTGGCGCGCACCCAGGTGACCGTGGCGCTGTCCGGCGACGGCGGCGACGAGAATTTCGCCGGCTACCGGCGCTACCGCCTGCATGCGTGGGAAAGCGGGCTGCGCGCGCGCCTGCCGCTGGCGTTGAGAAGGCCGGTGTTTGGTTTATTGGGCAGCATCTATCCCAAGGCTGACTGGGCGCCGCGCCCGCTGCGCGCCAGGACCACGCTGCAAGCCCTCGCCCGCGACGATGTGGAAGCCTATTTCCACACCGTCAGCACCACCTCGGCGGCGCTGCGCCAACAGCTGTACAGCGCGAGCTTCAAGCGCGAACTTCAGGGTTACAGCGCGCTTGCCGTGTTCCGCGCCCACGCAAAACGCGCGCCCACCGATCATCCGCTGCTGCTGGCCCAGTACCTGGACCTCAAGACCTGGCTTCCCGGCGACATCCTGACCAAGGTGGACCGCGCCAGCATGGCGCACAGCCTGGAGGTCCGCGTACCTCTGCTCGATCACCGTCTGGTCGAGTGGGCGTCCTCGTTGCCGCCCGGGCTGAAGCTGAGAGGAAGTACCGGCAAATACATCCTCAAGAAAACGCTCGAAGCGGATTTGCCGCACGACGTGCTGTACCGGACCAAGATGGGTTTCAGTGTGCCGCTGGCGGCATGGTTGCGTGGCCCACTCGCACAGCGGGCTCGGGACGCCTTGCTTGCCGGAGCCATTGCTGAATGCGGGTATTTCGAGCCGGCCGTGCTCGATCGACTGGTGCGCCAACATGCGGCTGGCCGGCACGATCACAGCGCGACGCTGTGGAGCCTGCTGATGCTGGACGCCTTTCTGCGCCACATGCAGCAGCCCGCTGCCGCGGCCCCCGCCGGGCCGGCGCGCAGGGTCGTGGCCGCTGGGGCACAGCCATGAGTCGCTGCATTCTGGTGTTCGGAATGCCGCGCTCCGGCACTGCCTGGATCGGCAAACTGTTCGACAGCCATCCGGGCGCGCTGTCGAAGGCCATGCCATGAAGACGGCATCGGTCAATGGTGTTGTCGACGGTGTCATGCCGCCGGCAGAGGAAAAATTCGACGCGGCGCGGCGGAGTGCCGGAAGCAGAGCTGAAGCGGGTGGCGAACGCAGGATCCGCCTGCTGGTATTCACCAGCCTGTATCCGAATGCCGTCCAACCGCGCCATGGCGTGTTTGTCGAGGAGCGGCTGCGCCACCTCGCGGATTCCGGCCTGATTACCGCGACCGTTGTAGCGCCGGTGCCATGGTTTCCGTTTCGGCATCAGCGCTTCGGGGCCTACTCGGCATTTGCCAGGGTGCCTGCGCATGAGCAGCGCCATGGCGTCCAGATCAGCCATCCCCGCTATCCGGTCATTCCGAAACTGGGCATGAGCATCGCGCCATGGCTGATGTATCGCGCGCTTCTGCCGGTCCTCCGGGAACTGCAAGCCAACGGGACCGACTTCGATCTCATCGATGCCCACTACTTCTACCCGGATGGCGTGGCTGCAGTACGGCTTGGTGCGGCCCTGGGCAAACCGGTGGTGATCACCGCGCGCGGTACCGACGTGACGTGGATCCCGCACTATCGTCGACCCAGGGCGCAAATCCAGTGGGCGGCAGGGCGCGCCGCTGCCATCGTGGCGGTATCGCAAGCGCTCAAGGACCAAGTCACCGCCTTGGGTGTGGATCCCGGGAAGATTACGGTTTTGCGCAATGGCGTTGATCTAGATCGTTTCGAGCCGCGGGACCGCGCGGTGATTCGCGCCAAGTTGGGCCTCACGGGTCCGGTGTGGTTGACGGTGGGCCATCTGGTCGCACTCAAGGGTGTGCACATCGTCATCGCGGCGCTGGCGCGCGTGCCGGATACGACGCTGTTGATCGTCGGCGAGGGGCCGGAACAGCGCAAGCTGCGCGGCCTGGTGGAACAGCTTGGTCTCCACGCGCGCGTGCGGCTGCTTGGCGCCATCTCCCACGCGGAACTGTGTGACTACTACAACGCGGCAGACGTGCTGGTGCAGGCATCGAGCCGTGAAGGCATGCCCAACGTCGTGCTGGAATCCCTGGCCTGTGGTACGCCGGTGGTGGCCACGCCGTTTGCCGGAATCAGCGAATTGCTGGATGCGCCCGAGGCGGGGGAGATCGCCGCACAGCGGAGTGACGAAGCCATTGCCGCAGCATGGCTGCGGTTGCAGGACCGGGCGCCGACACATGCCACCACCCGCGGCGTGGCGGAGCGGCTGGGGTGGCAGCCGGTCGTGGAAGCGCAGCACGCACTTTATGCGCAGGTGTCGTTGGCCGCTGCAGGTGGCGCGACACCCGGGGCAGAGCCATGAACGACGTCTTGAGCATCGCGCAGCGTCAAGCTCGGCCGGGGACGTCGGCCGACCGGCCGTTGCGTATCCTGCACGTGCTCGACCATTCGCTGCCCTTGCACAGCGGTTATACATTCCGGACGCTCGCCATCCTCAGGGCGCAGCGTGCGCTGGGGTGGGAAACGATGCAACTGACCGGTCCCAAGCAGGGCAACGACCGGCAGCGTGAGGAACATGTCGGCGACTGGATGTTCTACCGCACCCCGCCGGCGTCCGGCTTCCTGGCGAGGTTGCCGCTGCTCCAGCATCGTTACCTGATGCGCGCATTGCAGACCCGGCTGGCCGAAGTGGTGGACAGCGTGCGTCCCGACATTATCCATGCGCACTCCCCGGCGCTGGACGCGTTCCCCGCGCTCGCGGTGGGCCGGGCCGCCGGCATCCCGGTGGTGTACGAAGTCCGTGCGTTCTGGGAAGACGCTGCCGTCGACCTCGGTACGGCGCGAGAGGGAGGGCCGCGATATCGGTTGACGCGCGCGCTGGAAACCCGGGCCCTGCAACGGGCAGACGCCGTGACCACGATCTGCGACGGCTTGCGTGGCGACATGCTGAAGCGCGGCATTCCCGCAGACAAGATCACCGTCATTCCCAACGCCGTGGATACTTCCCAATTTCGATTCACGGCCACCAACGATGTGGAGTTGCTGGAGGCATATGGACTGACGCGCGGGAGCACGCTGGGGTTCGCCGGCTCGTTCTACGCCTATGAGGGGCTGGATATGCTGCTCCGGGCAATGCCGCTGGTGCTGCGCGCAGTGCCGCAGGCACGCCTGCTGTTGCTGGGCGGGGGACCGCAGGACGCCGATCTGCGGGCGCTGGCCACCCACCTCGGCCTCGAGCGCGTCGTGCATTTCGTCGGCCGCGTGGCGCACAGCGAAGTCGCCCGCTACTACAGCGCCATGGACGTCATGGTCTATCCGCGTATCTCGCGACGGCTGACGGAATTGGTGACGCCGCTGAAGCCGCTCGAGGCGATGGCCATGGGCAAGCTGGTGGCGGCTTCGGATGTCGGCGGCCACCGCGAGCTGGTTCGCGACGGCCACAATGGCCATCTTTTTCCCGCAGGATCGGCCGAGGCCCTCGCGCAGTGTCTGATCAAGCTGCTGAAGACTCCCGCGAACTGGGACAAGGTGATAGCCAATGGGCGGGAGTTCGTCGAGCGCGAACGCACCTGGTCGGCGAGCGTGGCACGCTACCGGGCCGTCTATACCGACGCACTCGACCGCCAGCGGCGCAGCACGGGAGGGGCGCATGAGCGTTGATACGCCTGCGCTGGTACTGGGCGCCGGAGCCAATGGCCTGGGCGTGGCGCGCAGCCTGGCGCGCGCACGGATCCCGGTCTGGTTGCTGGATTCCGATGTGCAGCGTCCGGAAATGCACACCCGGGCGGCGCAGCCCTTGAAGATACGCGCGGCGCACGGTGAAACGTTGGTCGAAGACCTTGTGCGCCTGGGTACGACGCAGTTCTCCGGTGTGCGCCCGGTGCTGCTCCTGACCCGGGAAGAAAGCGTCAAGACCGTTTCACATCATCGCGATCGGCTGTCCGCCCTTTATCGATTCAGCCTGCCGCCCAGAGGCGTCGTGGATACCTTGTTGCACAAACAGGGGTTCCAGCAGCGCGCCGAACAACTCGGCAGCCCCATTCCGCCGCTGGTGCACGTTCGCACACTCGCGGATTTGTCCGCGCTCGAGGGCCTGCGTTATCCGGTGGTGATCAAACCCGGCGAACGGGATGCCGATTATGGGCGGCGGTTCAAGAAGGCGTATCGCGTGGAGAGCGCCGCGGAAGGTGTCGAGTTGATCCGTCGCATCCTGCCGGTGATGGCGGACGTGGTGGTGCAGGAGTGGATCGAGGGCCCGGACTCCAATATCTATTTTTGTCTGCAATACCTCGATCGGCAGAGCCGGGTTGTCGGGTCATTCACCGGTCGCAAAATCCGATCGTGGCCGCCACAGGTGGGCGGTACGGCCAGTTGCACCGCGGCTCCGGAAGTCCATGCAGACCTTTCCGCCATGACCACCCGATTTTTCCAGGCCGCGGGCGTGATCGGCATGGCCAGCATGGAGTACAAGCGCGACACGCGCAGCGGCGAGTTCCGCATGGTGGAGCCGACGGTCGGGCGTACCGATTACCAAGAGGAAGTGGCGACCTTGAACGGCGTCAATCTGCCGTACGCCGCATGGTGCTCCGAGCTCGATCTGCCGTTCCCGGCGGCCGTCGCGACGAAACGGCCCGTCGTATGGCGGGTGCGATCCGAGGACGTGCAGTCCGCAGCCGCCCAGGGCCAGCGGCTCATGCAGGGCCATCCGCGCGGTGGTCATGTGGCCGATGCCTTGTGCCGGTGGCGTGATCCGATGCCGTGCCTGGTGCGAAGCCTGCAACACGCCTGGCGCGCGCTGCACCGTCGAACTTTGAAGCTGATGCCGGGACCACCTGCGGCCAGGAGCAAGCCATGAGCGCGGTCACCAACCTCCTGTCCGGACGCTGGACACGTCCAGCCGTGGATGCGCGCCGTGGGCTGCAGGCCGCCGCCGAATGGTTGGCGCGCGCCCAGGACGCCACCGGCTGCGGCGGTGTCAGCGCCTATTACGATGCGGTGAAACGTCAATGGGCTGGCGCCTATCCGGAAACCACCGGGTACATCATTCCGACCTTCTTGCGCTACGCGGAGTTCTCCGGTCAAAGCGAATACCGGGAACGCGCCATCCGCATGGCCGAGTGGGAATCGGCCATCCAGCTCCCTGATGGGAGCGTGCGTGCCGGTACGTTGGATACGACACAGGCGGTGCCGACCATCTTCAACACGGGACAGGTGTTGTTTGGCTGGCTGTCCGCCTGGCAGCAGACGCGGGACGCGCGTTTTCGTGACTCGGCGCTGCGCGCGGCCGATTGGCTGGTGGCCGCTCAGGACCCGGATGGCGCATGGCGGCGTTTTGCTTCGCCGTTTGCCGCCCACGCCGTGAACACCTACAACACACGCGTGGCGTTCGCGCTGGCCGAGGCCAGCTGCGCCTTGCAGGAGCCCCGTTATCTGGACGCGGCCGTGCGCAATGTGCAGTGGGCACTTGCCCAGATGCATCCCAACGGATGGCTGGAGAACAACGATCTGGAAGACAACGATCGTCCGCTTACGCATACCATCGCGTATGCGACGCGCGGCATTCTGGAAGTCGGCTTGATCGCTGCCAACAGCGCCTTTGTGGATGCCGCGGCGCGCGTGGCGCGATCCGTCGCGCAAGCCCAGCGCCGCGACGGTGCCTTGCCCGGCCGGTTGGATTCTGCCTGGCGGGCGGCAAGCCGCTGGACCTGCGTGACCGGCAACGCGCAAATGGCGATCATCTGGCAGCGTCTGGCGGCGGAAACCGGCGAGCATGCCTGGAAACCGGTGGTGGAACGCGCCAATCGCTTCAATCTGTCCATCCAGGATGTGACTGCGACCGACGGGGCGGTGCGCGGTGGAGTGCCGGGCTCGTATCCGCGATCAGGCGGCTACATGAAAAACCGTTATCCAAACTGGGCCGCCAAGTTCTTCATGGACGCACTCATGCTGCAATTGGAAGCGGGTTGACGCCATGCGCGATATCGCCTTTGCGCTGCTTATCTTCGGGATGCTCCCCTTCATTCTGAAGCGGCCGTACTGGGGCCTGCTGGCGTGGTCTTGGCTCGGCTACATGAACCCCAATCGGCTGTGCTTCGGCTTCGCCGTCGGTTTCCCCTGGGTGCAGCTGATTGCCATCGTCACGCTGGTCGGTTTGGCGTTCAGCAAGGAAAGCAAGAAGATTCCCAAGTCTCCGATCAGCGTTTTCCTGTTCCTGTTTCTGATGTGGACCGGAATTACCACTTTCTATGCGGCAGTGCCAGATTCGGCTTGGAGCAAATGGCAGGAGTTTGCCAAGGTCTTGGTCATGGTGTTCGTCACCTTGATGATGGTAAACAGCCGGGAGCGTATTCACTGGCTTATATGGGTCATTGTCGTTTCACTGGGATTTTATGGCCTCAAGGGTGGCCTGTTCACGGTTACGCACGGCGGTAGCAGCAATGTGCTCGGACCTCCCAACAGTTTCATTGCCGACAACAATGCCTTGGCACTCGCGCTATGCATGACGCTTCCGCTCATGCGCTATCTGCAGCTGCATTCGTCTCCGCGAGTCGTGCGCATTGGGATGGGCATCGCCATGTTGTTTACCGGCATCGCGGTATTGGGCACGTATTCGCGGGGTGGCCTGATAGGTCTGGCCATCGTCGCCGGCGCCTTGTTCTTGAAGAGCCGCCGGCGGCTTGCTGTTGTCCTGGTTGCGGTTGCAGTGGGTTTGGTCGCCTATCATTTCATGCCGCCCGAATGGGCGGCGCGCATGGACACGCTGCATCAGGCCAGGGAGACTTCTTCAGGCGAGTCACGGATACAATCCTGGAAATTCGCCGCGAACGTCGCCATTCACCACCCATTGGTGGGTGGAGGGTTCGACGATTATCTAAGTGCACCCTTGTGGGATGCCTTTGCGCCTGATGGCGCCGAGCAACGCGCCATACACAGCATCTATTTTCGCGTATTGGGTGAGCAGGGCTTCCCCGGGCTGGTTCTTTTTCTCACGCTGATGTTCGCCAGCTGGCGAAATTGCAGCCGCGTTCGGAAGAGCACGCGGGACCTGCCAGATCAAAAATGGGCGTACGATCTTGCATCCATGTTGCAGGTGGCCCTGATAGCGTTCATGGCAGCCGGGGCCTTCCTGCCGATGACCTATTTTGACCTGAGCTACCAGCTGATGGCCGTGTGCGCACTGCTGGGACTGCACGTGCAGGAGGGTGGGGCACAACCGACGGGCGAGCGGAGCCACGGCCTCGGTGTGGGCGTGCGATCGCCGCCGGTGCACAGTGCGCTTGCGGAGTGAGGACGTGAGCAGGAAAGTCTTGATGATCGCCTTCCATTTCCCGCCCGCTGCGATGGGAAGCGGGCACCTGCGCACACTTGGTTTTGCGCGCCACCTGCCGGCATTTGGCTGGGACCCCGTTGTGTTGTCGGCGCGGGCGCTGGCTTACCCACGCACTGCGCCGATCGCCGCTCAGCTCATTCCAGAAGGCTGCGTGACACACCGCGCGTTGGCGTTCGATGCCCGGCGCCATTTCGGTATCGGCGGGAAGTATCCCGGATTCCTGGCGCAGCCCGATCGCTGGAGCTCCTGGTGGCCGGCGGCGGTCGTGCAGGGGATGCGCCTGATCCGTCGTCATCAGGTATGCGCGATCTGGTCCACCTATCCCATCATGACGGCACACTGCATTGCTCGGACCCTGAGCCGTATCACCAGCTTGCCGTGGGTCGCGGATTTCCGGGACCCGGTCGCCAGCTCGGTCGAAGCCGAAAATCCCTATGCTGTTGCCTCACAGCAGCGCTGGGAACGACGCGTACTGCGGGATGCATCGCGTGTCGTAGTCACTACGCCGGGAGCCCTGCGTGCCTTTGCAGGGAGCTATCCCGCAGCGCATGCCGAGGGCCGCCTTGCAGTGATCGAAAACGGTTACGACGAGATCGCGTTCAAAGGGCTTCCCGAACCACCGTCGCAGCCAGGGCGCCCCCTGGTACTGGTGCACAGCGGCCTGTTGTATGCGGATGGCCGCAATCCAGCGCCGTTCTTTGCGGCACTTGCGCGCCTCCAGGCCAACGGCACGCTGGGTGCTGCCGACGTCCACGTGGTGTTGCGAGCCAGTGGGTCGGAAGCAATGTACACGCGCGAAATCGAGCGTCTTGGACTCGGGGAGATGGTGACGCTGGCGCCCCCAGCTTCCAATCGGGAGGCACTCGAGGAACAGGCTCGCGCGGATGCGCTGTTGTTGTTCCAAGGCCAGCGCTTCGACCGCCAGATTCCTGCGAAGTTGTACGAGTACCTGCGTATCGGGCGGCCGATCTTCGCGCTGGTGGGCGAGCACGGAGACACGGCTGCAGTATTACGCAGCACGGACAGTGCGGAGCCGGTGCCGATTGATGATGTTGATGCGATTGCCACTCGGCTACCCGCGTTCGTTCGCGCGGTGCGTGAAGGCCGTGCCCCCGTTGCGCGCAGGCAAGCCGTAATGGGGTACGCAAGAAGCGCGGGTGCAGCGAGGCTTGCAGGCATGCTGGATGGTGCTGCCGCCACGCCCGAAAACATGTTCCGCGAGTCCACTGACGTGACACCGTCTCAACCCTGAGATCCCCGACCATCCGCAAGCCTTTCGAGGACACGAAACATGAACTGGAGTCCCGACGAGCATTACCAGAGCCGGAAGGTCGCGAGCGAGTACGACCGAAAGCGTTTTGCGAGCGTTCCGGGACGGGTATTCAACCATCTGGAAAAACGCACCATCGTGAAGTGTTTTGCCCGCGTTCCCAAGGGGCAAACGATCGCCGACGCGCCGTGCGGAACGGGGCGGCTGGCCGAGCCGTTACTGGCCGCCGGTTACCGGGTGCATGGCCTGGATATTTCCGACGAAATGCTGGAAATAGCAAGGCAACGTCTGCGTGGCTTCCCGGGTCGCTTCGCCTGCGAGGTCGTGGATGTCAAGGCATCGCGGCCACACGAACCGTTGTATGACGCTGCACTGTGCGCCAGGGTTCTGATGCATTTCCCGCTCGATCAGCAGGTCGAGTTCCTCACGGGTGTCGCCAGGCTGAGTCGCTCGATCGTGGTCATCAACCACAGCCTCGATTCGGGCTACCAGCGGTTCCGGCGGCGCGTGAAACACTGGTTGGGCAATCAGGCTTCCGCAAACTACCCCGTCAGCAACGCCGACATCAGGGTTCTGTTGCAACAATCGGGCTTGCGCGAGGTGCAACGTTATCGCCTGGCTTCGCTGGTCAGCGAGGCAATCTATATCGTCGCGGAACGGATCACGCCGGCCGCGGAATCCGCGCGGGCGAGGCCATCGCAATCGGCAGCGGCCGTATCGTGAGCATAGGCGGCAGAAAGCCCAAGAACAGCGTACGCAAGGCGCTGTCGCTGTCTTTCGTCCAAACCCTTGTCAGTCTGGTATTCACCTTCGGCGGGGTCATCGTCGTCAGTCACCTCCTGACGCCCACAGAAATCGGCATTTATTCCGTGGCGGCCGGTCTGGTGGCACTGGTGCAGATGTTGCGCGACTTCGGCGTGAGCGAATTCCTGATCCAGGAAGAAGAGCTCGACGAACAGAAGATCCGCACCGTTTTCACGATCAACCTGGTGATTGCGTGGTCGCTGGGTATTGCGTTGTTTGCGCTCAGCGGAGTCGCAGGAAGGTTTTACGGCAACCCTGGTGTATCCGATGTATTGCAGGTGGTCAGTATCGTCTTCGTGCTGCTGCCATTTGGCGCCATCAGTCAGACGTTGATGAAACGCGATCTGGAGTTCGGAAAGCTGCTCAAGATCCGCCTGGGCGAGAACATCACGCGCAGCTGCAGCACGGTCGGATTGGCGTATGCCGGTTTCAGTTACATGAGCATGGCCTGGTCTTCGGTGGTCGGCATCTTGGTGATGGTGGCGGGTTGTGCCCTGTGGGGTAGGCAGTACCGGGTCACGGGTCTCAGCCTGTTGCACTGGAAGCGCGTACTGGGTTTCGGATCCAACCGGACCATCGCCGATATTGCACGGCAGGTGGGCGACCAGTCCGCGAACCTCGTGATTGGTCGCATGCTGGGCATGGCCGCCACCGGCCTTTATTCGCGCGGCTACGGTATCGTCAACATGTATAGCAGCACCTTCGTGGGCGCGATCAACGGCGTCGCGTTCCCGGCGTTTGCGCGCGAACACCGCGAAACCGGCGCCGCCCCGCAGCTTTTCCTGAGATCCCTCGTCTATCTCACCGGTATCAGCTGGCCGTTCTTCGCCGCCGGCGTACTGCTGGCATTCCCGATCATCCGCGTCTTGTTCGGTAGCCAATGGGATGCAGCGGTGCCGCTGATGCGCTGGCTGTGTGCCGCTGCCATCGTGGGCACCTTGACGTACCAATGCAGTCAGTTCCTGGTTGCGTTGGGCCACGTGGGTGCCGTGACGCTCATCGAAGTGCAATACCAGTTGGTGCGGATTGGCGTAACGATTGTGGCGGCCTTGTACAGCGTCACGGCCGTCGCAGCGGTTCAGGTGCTGGTGTATATCGCGGCGACAGTTCTCTACTACCGGCGGCTGCGCAGCTACGAACCGCTATCCATGGGCAAATGCGCGAGAGCGGTAGTTCCGAGTATTGCGGTGACGATTACCACCTGCATCGCGCCAGCGGTGGTGGCATTCTGGCCCGGCCTGATCCAGCAACATATGATTCCTGCCCTTTGCGGTGCCGTGGTTGCGGGCTGCGCAGGGTGGCTGGTCGGCGCACGAATCGTTCGGCATCCGTTGTTGGATGAATTCCGGCGCGCCGCATCGCGTTTCCCAAGATGCAACCAGATTCTATTTGGCTAGGCCATGTCAGGTCTCGACATACCACAAGCACTCAACACACGTTTCGCGTGCGCACAGTGCCATGCCAATGCCCAGTGGGTGTGGGCAGCCAGGCCGACGGCGCGCCAGAACTCCAGTATCCATCGGTTGCAATGCGCGCAATGCGGCGCGCAAATTGTGGCCAAGGCGAACCGCGGCAGGGCCACTGACTCGGATGGCTGCGCCGAGGTACGCGAGGAGTATGAAACCCTGTGCGCGCTTCAACCTGTATTCGCTGGTTGCGCACGCTACGGAACGCTGGAGCCATTGGGCTTTCTTGCGGTTGCCGACCATGGCGTCATGATTACCGGGTTGTTCCCAGGCGAAGAGCTCGATCGCCATGCCCGCAAGCTGAACGCCACGGGAGTGTACGTGGCGTTCCAGTCGGCAGGAGTTTGGCTGCGCAAGCTGCATGGAGCGGGCGGTGGCCGCGACGTCAGGCAAGGGCTTGAGGTGGGCAAGCGGATTGACTACCTGGAGGCGACCTACGGCAGCGCGTTCGCTGCGGACCGCAAGCTGCGTTCTGCATGCGAGCTGTTTGCGCGCGTCGGCCGCGATGTCGACACGCTTGCCATGGATGGAGTGCGGATCCACGGCGATTTCAAGCCCAGCAACATGTTGTGCAACGCTACACGGTACGTGGGCCTGGACATTCAGCGGGCGACTACGGGCGCAGCAGTCTACGATCTTGCACCTTTTGTGAATCACCTCTGGCTCGCCAATCTTGGCGGCATCGGCGTCCGTGCACGTCGCCGCCATGAACTGGCGGAAACCGCCTTCCTTGCCGGCTTTGGCGACGCGGTCGACATGCGCGCGCTACGCTGGGCACAGCTGTATTTTTCACTGTGTTATTGGGGTGGATACCGCCAGCGCGGAGCGCTTGACGCGGTCATTGCCCGTTGGAAAATGTTGCCATTGGTCGAAAAGACCGCAGCACGGCTTCGCGCACTCACCTGATAGACCACGCATCACGAGTGAGCCCGGCATTGGGGGTATGGGCCGCAGTAACACTCGGATGGGAAACACACTCGGATTCCCTTTCTACCTCGAGTGAGGTAACAGATGCTCAACGCGCTTTACGTATCGGTTACTGGCGCCAACCCGGAGGGCGTGCGTCGCGCATCGGGTTCCATGCAGCAACAAGGGTTTGTCCCGGGACCCCGCTTGGACTGGAACGGCGGCGCCATGGTCACTTGGGCGTCGCCATCCCAGCTTGAAGTGGAAAACCTTGAACTCCAGACGCCGCTCGGCAACGCGTACTGCGTGGGGCCGCTGTGGTACGGCGGCAAATTTGGCAAGGCAGCGTTGGGATCGCTGATCGAAGACAGCAGCGCCGGCAGGCAGATCGACGAAGCTTCGCTGCGCGGAAACTTCGCACTGTTTCTGCGCACCGCGCACCAGTGTCTGGTGCTGAACGACGGCCTCGGTTTTGTCCGGTTGTACACGAGTCCCGACGGGTTGTTTCACAGCAGCAGCTGGCTTGCGACCTGCGCCTACGCCGGCCGGGTCGGGTTGAATGCGGCGGCTGCGGTTGAGTACGTGCTACTGGGGGCCTCGCACTCCGACGAGACCGTCGCCGAGGGTGTCACCACGCTTCCGCTTGGCAGCGGGCTGGACCTGACCCGAAACGTCCGGTACGACCGCACGCGTCTATGGGACAGCGGTGTGGCGGCAATCCCTGCCACCCTCGACGCGGCGGTGGAACAAGTCGCGGCGCACCTCGCAACCGTGTTCGCGGAAACGGCGGCGGCATTCCCGTCGCACACGCGTGCGGCGATTTCTGGTGGATTCGACTCGCGCCTCATCCTGGCAGGCCTGCTGGCGTCGGGGAATCGACCGGAGCTGTTTGTGTACGGCAAAGAGACGTCTGGAGATGTCCCAATTGCCCGCTCCGTCGCGGGCAGCGTCGATATTCCGCTGGATGTGATCGACAAAAGCACACTGGACGCACAACTAGCGCCACCCAATCTCGAACGTCTCGTCGCCAGCTCGCTGTTCTTCGACGGACTTCCAAATGATGGCGTGTACGACTCGGGCGTCGACCAGCAAACGCGCCTCGACCAGACTGCAGGCGGTCGTCTGGGCCTGAACGGCGGCGGTGGCGAAATCTTCCGCAACTACTTCCATCTCCCCGACCGCCGCTTCAGCGCCATGGACATCGTGCGTGCCTTCTATCGTGGTTTCGATCGGCGGGTGCTCCGGCAGCCCGGCGCCCTGTCGACCTATGAGAACCGCATGGCGACAGCCATTGCGTGCGCGGTGGGCGTATCCGGCGACAACCTCACCCAACCTATCGAGCGCAGCCGGATAGAACTCGCCTATCCACTATTTCGTTGCCATCACTGGATGGCGGTGAACAACAGCGTAGCCGTACGCCATGGGTACTATATGACTCCCTTGGTGGACCCAGTGGCGGTTGCACTGGCCTGGCGCTTGCCCTTGGCGTGGAAAGACGTCGGGTTGCTGGAAGCCCGTCTGATCGATGCCTTGCACACCGGCGTGGCTCGCCAGATGTCGGAGTACGGTTTCCGGTTTAGTGATGGCCCGCATGCCAGGGTGCGATTCCGCGCATGGATGAGCAACTCACGGCCGGTATTCGCACGACCCTTCATCAACGCTGCAGGGCGCTATCTGCGCAGGCGCGCAGTGGCACCGACATTGCTGGCGTACTGCCGCGCGGTACTACCCGGTGAATGGTGCATGGACCGGTTGCTGGACCTGCAACGCTTGCCCGGTAACCAGGCCCTGGCACGAGCGCTGGCAGTGGAGGTCGCATGGCGAAAGCTGCTTCTTTAGGCCACGCCAGCCACAATCAATGCGCCAGGCCTGCTCGGGCGGGCACCCATCCGGCACAGCGATGCTGATCTCCCCACCGACACAAACCGCGGGCTGCAGTCATGCTCGCACTAATTACTCAAGCCGCCGTGACGCCGTATGGCGTCCATATGCGCCGCAAACGTCGGATAGACCTGCAGCGCGCCCACTGCACTCAAGTGATCCAAGTCGTAGTAGAGAAACTCATGGTGCATTACCCACGGGCATATGTCGGCGTTGCACAGCGCGTCACCGACCTCCAGTACCGACGCCAGCGGGTACTGCGAGGCGACTGATTTGAGTATCGAATTGGCGCCCGCTTGCCGCTGCTCATCTCCAAGTCGCGTCACCGCACTGGCGTTCAGCCGTTGGTCCGACGGGTTCACGGCAAATCGGATGGCCGCCTTGGGGACCGGGGTGAGTTGGTGGGGGTTGTCCTCCATGAGCACGACAGAGATCCCCAGTTTCTGATAGAAGCCAAGCGTTTCGCTCAACGCGGTGCGCAACGCTTGCTCGCCAGTGATCGAGTGTTGGATGTGAATGCTGCCAGTACCGAGATAACTCGCCCACGCTTCGATCAATATGATGGCTTTCGGCCGCTCTTCACTGGCGAAGCGGGTTACTTTCTTGCCCAGCTCGTGACATGCGCTCGAATAATCGGTGCGCACGATGACGTCTGCGAGTGGCAAGCAACTTCCGATGGATGAAAAAACGATCTTAGTGTTGGTAGCCTTGCCGTACTTGTCCAGGGTCGGGACCATGGCCCGCGCATGGCTGTCGCCATAAGCGAGCATCACCGTTTTGGAATGTATGTCGCCGACCTCGCAGTACCATTTATCGGGCAGGTACGCGTCATGGCCTTGTTTCTGCAAAAACGTCATTTTGGTCTGGGGGTTGAAGCAGTCCCGGGAGTTGGCGAGGGCATCCAGTTGCATGGATTTGACATACTGCTCGGCTCTGGCGGAAACAAAACTTGCTGGCCTGTCTGGCACTCCTGTCGCCACGTAAACAGCCAGGCCCGCCACACCCAATGTCGCAACCGCCACGGTGAGGCCAATGGTGGTGAACCCACTCCGACTCCTGCGGACCGGTCCCTCGAAGTAGCGGTAGGTCAGCCAAGCCAGCAGAATCGACACCACCACCAGCACAAGCCTGGATACGTGGCGAAACGTCGGGCTGTTGTCGCCAAAGACGATGACCACCAGTGAGAGCAGGGCCCAATGCCACAGATACAGCGGGTAACTGATCAGCCCCACCCACACCACCGGACGCCAACTCAGCAAACGACCATTCAAGAACGTGTTCGGCCCCGCATTGACGATCAATGCGGTCCCGAGCACGGGAAGCAGCACCCAGAAACCCGGGAATGCGCTGCTGGGCTCGATGAGCGCAAGCCCTGCAACGATGAGAATCATCCCTCCCCAGGATTGCACGGAGCGCCAACCGAGCAACCATGGCACGCCGTGCCGGTGCCCTACGGCAAGCCACGCCCCTACCATCAGTTCCCAAGTGCGGGAGACGGGGGAATAGAACGCTTGTGTGGTATGGCCGCTGACGACCAGTGATACGTTCAACGCAAAGGTCACTGCCGCGATCAGGCCAATGGACCTCAGCAGCGGCCAGCGTCGGCGGGTAACGACCCACAAAAGCAGCGGCCACGCAATGTAGAACTGCTCCTCTACCGACAAGCTCCACAGGTGCAACAGGCTTTTGTCGATCGATGCGTGATCGAAATAGCCGGCTTCATTCCATAAGACGAAGTTCTCCACATAGCCGGCGCCTGCAGCAACGTACTTGCCAAGACGCTCGTATTCCGAGGAAAACAGCACCAGCCACCCAATGCCCAGGCAGGCAACCAACACAAGGATCAGCGAGGGAAAGATTCGGCGTATGCGGCGTTGGTAGAAGTCCGACAGCAGACCACGAAAGGTCGGGAACTCGTTTCCCTCGATTGCCTTGACCAGGATTCCTGTAATCAGGTAACCACTGATGACGAAGAAGATGTCGACGCCTATGAAACCACCCGGAAAGTTCGCTGGCGAATAGTGGTAGGCGACTACCGCCAATACCGCCAGCGCACGCATGCCGTCGATGTCCGGGCGATAGAACCCCTTGGGGCGCACGCGGTTGAAGATGTCTCGAATGGCCATCGACTGACCTTTGCGGAGCGAGTGTCCGATTGTAGTTGGTGCGTTCAATCAGAGGTCCTGCCCGCGCGCAGCGCTACACAACATCGAGGGTGAGAGCTGAGTTGTGCGAAGCGGATCCGATCGTGGACCAGCATCGCGGCACCAGGCAATCCAGCATCCCATCGTCAGGCTTCCAGGTTCTGGTAGAGTCGCGCTAACGCATCATCGTGTCAGCGCATCACGCGTGGCGCGCAAGCGCCAGACGTGCCGAGCAAGAGAATCGTGCGAGACGTCAAAGGTGGACCCATGGGCATCAGACGGTTATCACGCATGGTCATGGAGCGCATCATCGCGCGCTTCGGCTATGAGCTGAAGATTGTTGGCTCCCCTCCCTCCGGATACTCCAGCTTTCTCCGTCGCATGGTGGAGGCCGGGGTACGGCCGCGCACCGTGTTTGATATAGGAGTGGGAGACGGCACGCCCTGGCTTTATGCGGCATTTCCCCAGGCCCATTTCGTGTTGATCGAGCCGCAAATGCAGTTCGAGCCAGCGCTGCGCGAGATCTGTGGGCGCATTGACGCTGAATATCATTTGGTAGGGGTCGGCAGCAAGGAGCAACACCTGCCGATTTATCGCTTGTTGAGCAGTCCTACCGGATCGTCGTTCTTGCCACCGAACCCAGACACTGAACAACGGTGGGGGGCGTCGGAAAAATCTGGCGAGTTACGGATCGTCCCATTGGATAACTATCGTGAGCAGCCGGGTCCGTTTTTCGTGAAAATCGATACGGAGGGTTTTGAACTCGAGGTGCTGCGTGGCGCCGTAAAGGTACTGGAACAAACCGATGTCGTTCTCATGGAGGTCGCGATCACGAAACGGCAGGAAGGGGAGCCGGATTTGATCGAGATCGGGGCGTTCATGAAAGACAACGGTTTTCGCTTGATTGATTTTCCCGTACTTACCCAGCAGGCAAGAGGCGGTCCACTTCTTTATGTAGATGTCGCGTTCGCGCGGGCCAAGCAGTTGTGATCCGAACCGGTGGCCTGGGCATCCAGGCAAATCCCAGGTTGTGGCAAGCAGGGGCGTTGTGCAGAAGCAGTTCGGTGGGTCACTGCGTCAAGGACCGCGGCAGGATCGCGAAGTTGGGGTAGTTGTTGTAGGCGGTCGTGCCGTTGGGTTTCACGCTGCGCGACTCAAACAGACTCCACGCCTCGTGCGCGTCGGGCAAGCCACTGTCAGCCGCCGACGCCAAGCCAATCTGTAAATTCGCAGGGAAGCCCGTACTTGAATGGGGATAGCCCACCATTTTACCTGCCTGCCACGGCTGCTTCTCCAGCTTGCCGATCTCCGCGATCATCGCCGGCGAATTACAGGCCAGCCCGACCAGACTCGGAAACGTCGCCGCGTACACCGCCTCGTAGTTGGTTATCCAGTTGCCGTTGGCGTCCTTCACCACGAAGTTGTAAGCCGAAGCCTCCAGCCAGCAAAAGCCGTGGGTCGGATTGGATTGCCAACCCGTCATGATGCTGATCTCGAACTTGGCCAGCCATCTGCGGAACTCCGCCGCACCCGCAAAGCCCAGCTCCGCGGCGTGACCCGCCGACCAGGTAAGGAAGTTCTGCATCCACGGCGCCATGCCTTTCTCCCCCGTGCGCTCCTTCTGCGCGTTTACCACGGGGTAAGTGGCGCCGCTGTCCATCACCGCCAGCGGATTGGCGTTCGGGTTGTTGGTGTACTTCTGATTCCAGTCCGCCAGCGAGTTTTCGACATCGGCGTTGAACTCGGCCTTCAAGGGATGGTGATCGGGCAACAACCATGCCGCGTTCGCCATCTCACGCAGTACCCACGCCTTGCCTCGCGTCTGGGCGTGACTCTCATCGATCAGGCCTTTCGAGAGCCCACGATAAACCGGGTTTGACCAGATCTCGTTGTGTGAAGCGCCGAACGCGAGTTCCGACATGTAGTAGTAGTCGCCTGTCACCATGTACGGCACGTAGGACTCTGCCGGCTGGTGCGCGTTGTCCCACAACGTTGGGCTTCCCGTCGCGTAATACCCCGTGGTGCACCCCGTCACCACCGCGTTGTTCACGCAGTTCGGCAGCAGGTCACGCCGGTAGGCGGCAATCTTCGCCTGGTTGGCCGCGGACCCCGTCATCGGTTGCTGCGCCACGCCTTGCGCGTAGCCCCAGGCCGCGGTCGTGATGTAAGGGTGCTTCTGGATGCTGACCGGCCAGCCGGTCGCCGCATCCCGGTAGTGGATGTCATACGCGCCCAGCGCATCGGTGTTGGCCAGCATCCAGTTGTAGGCCCGCACATCCGGGTCGACGATGTACACGCTGGTCCAGCGCGGCAGCGGACCGATCGCTGCCTGTGCCCCGGTCATGTGCATCTTCTGGGTCTGGTCGCAGTGATCCAGGGGCGCGCAGGTCTGGCGCAAGCTGGCCAGAAACTTCTCGTCGGGCGTCAACGGCATGTAGCGCGACACCGCCTTGCTCGCCTGAATGTACCCGGTGTCCTGCTGCAAATAGGCCTGTGGCTGGACATGGTTCCACCACAGCACCTGGTGCCAGCGCGTGTAGGCGTAATGCGTCAGCGCCGGGCTGGAGTAAACCTCGTTTCCGGAAGTCAGGGTCGCCGTGTATTGCGGCTGCGCCTGCGGCGTGTAGGCCGCGGTGTTTTCCACGATGACATCGGTTTGCACTTGGCGCACGGCGCCATGCGAGCCGCCTGCGTAGGCTCGCACCGCGAAGTAGATTCTCAAGTTCGGGTTGGTCGTGCCATCCGCCGCCGTCACGGGGCCGTTAACGATCCACTCGCTGGTCTGGGGGCCGGAAAGCCACTGATTGCATTGGGTGCCCCACGGCTTGCACGCATTCGTGTTGTTGGCCGTCTGCAACAGTGCGCGGGCATTTGCGCTGTATTTGCGGCCGCCGATGTTGAGCGATACGTTGGCGTCGTAGCTTGTCGCCAGCAACTGCGACAGGCTGACGGGCTGGTCCAGCCCGGTCACCGTTGGCGAGGGCCCTGCGGAGAGCGTCAACGGTAAGGTTGCATTACCCGGCAGCGTCGGAACCGTCGCTGTCAGCACCGCGTGGCGCAAGCTGCCGTCGGGATGGGTAGCCTTGCTGTCCACCTGCAAGGCTACCGGCTGGCCATTGAGGGTGGCGGTAACCGTCTCGCCCTGGGGTATGTCGCCAGCCTTGAAGATCTGGCCGAAGGTGACGGGAACATTGGTCTGCGCTTGCGCGACCGTGCTGATCACCTTGTCCGTCACCACGGTTCCCGCTCGTGCCGTCACCGCACCGAGCATCAACACGCAGCCTGCGCACCCACACAGCATCTTCGCAGCGGTCTTACCAAGCCAGTTTTCTTGGTTGAACCGTACGGCTTGGTCGCTTATACGCATCAGTTTGTGATCCTGCCGTCTTGTGATGCCGCACCGGAATGTCCCGGAGCGGTCGCCTGCGTCAGGCTGCATCGACAGATGCGGCCATTGGCTGACGATGTGGTTGCTCCCGCGAAGTTGCCGATCAAGCCCGGATGCCGCTGGTGGTTGGGCCAGCCCATGTATGCCTGCGTGGCGGCTTTTTGAATGTCACGGCTCCTCCATGACCCGCCACGCCTGGCGCATAATTTGCATTACGCCTTGAGAACCACGCAGCACGTCCGGCAGAGCCCGCTTCCCGTTCGCGAAACGCGGTCGTCAAGGTGGAAACACGGTTTTACCGTTGACAGTTAGCGGGCTGCTTCTGAATCAGCGGTGAAAATAGAGTGAAGAAATCCAGGGAGCGTGAACCAGTTCACGCAACGCGCCATTGCGTCTGATTTTTGTCCGGCGCCAGAACGAGGTAGGCCGGAGTTTGGACACCTACGCTGACTCACACCCAGCGGGCGCTCCATTGGATTTACAGTAGTTTACGGATGCGATCCACATCTGAACGGGGGTCGATCTTGAGTATTCGTTGTGTTGCACGGCTTGTCGCCAGCAGGAAGCCAGACATGATGTCCAATCCGCAATGACGATACTTATTCTGCAAATCGTGATCTTGTGCGTGGTGGCCGTGGCCATCGTGCTCTGGGCGCTTTATTTCCCGTATCCGTCGCCGCTGATACGGCGCTGGCTTCCACCGCGAAAACGCTGGCCGGAATCGCAAATCCGCACATGGCTGGAGCAGGGGGGATTCCAGCGTGCGTTTTTGCGCCATTTTTACAGTGATCCGGAGCGGATCGCGCCTCCCGGCAACAGCCTGCTGGCCCCGGCAGACGGGCTGGTGACCAGTGCGGAGGTACACGGGGAAGTGCGCTATCTGGTGATTGCGCTCAGTTTCTGGGACATGCATGTGCAGCGCAGCCCGGTGTCCGGAAGGGTGCTCAGCGTGGAATCGCACGGCGACGGCTTCATGGACGGAGAGGGAAGGGAGTTTGCTTTTCTGCGGGAGAAATCCTGTCCGGTGCAAAAGCGCCTGGTGATTGCGACCGATGCCGGACAAGTCGCGGTGCGCTTGATTACCAGCCTGGCGGCGCGGCGTATCGAGACTTGGGTCCGGGAGGGCGAGCAGATCGAGCGCGGCCAGCGGATTGGCCGGATCTTGCTGGGGAGCACCGTGGTGCTCGAGCTGCCGCCCGCCGTGAAACTGCTGGTGCGCACGGGCGATCGTGTCTGGGCCGGCGAAACTGCCGTTGCAGAAGGCGTGACCTCCCCATGAATGACTTCTTGTGGTCGTCCGGTCATCTGGGTTGGGGCTTTTTTGCGCTTGCCGTCTTCACCGGCCTGTGGTGGTTGCTGAGCGATCTGTGTTGGCGTCTGCAAAGCATCCGGATCGGTCGGCTCATGGTTGCGCTCATCACCGGTTGGGCCATCGGGGTTGCACTGGTTCTTCTGGGCTTTCTTATTGGAAATCGGTAAGAGCGCGAAACCGCCGATGGCTTCCGCCTACTTGGCGGCTACGCCGGTCAACTCGCGATACAGTTTTTCCGCGGCCGGCTTGCCCTGAAAATCGGCGCCAGATTTTTGCAGTGCGGCGAGCGTGCTTCGCGCGCCGGCATGGTCGCCGGTGCGCGCCTGGGCCACGGCCAGGTGATATTGAATCGCCGATGCCTTGGGTGCCGCCTTGGCTGCCTGCAGCAGGATCGGCAGCGCGGTCTTGGGCTGGTTGTGCGCGATCAGCGCCCAGGCATAGGTGTCCGCAATGCCCGGCGATCCAGACGCCAGTTTGTACGCCCGCTCCGCCAGTGCCAGCGCCTTGGGATTGTTTTGCTCCGTGTAAATCCAGGCGAGGTTGTTGAGTGCGTCGATATTGGACGGATACGTCTTCAACACCTGCTCGTACTCTCCGGCAGCCAGCGCGTTCTGCGTGTGGTTCAGGTAGTAGTCGGCCAGCAGCAGGCGGGTGGCGGCGTCGTCCGGATGTTTGGCCAACCAGTCGCGCAGTACGCCTTCCGGCGCGTTGACCCCGCTTTCGCTCAGCGCCAGGAAGCTCTTGACCACCAGCGGCCGCTCGTACTGGAGCTTCAGTCCCTGCTGGTAGGCTTGGGCGGCCTCGCGATAAGACTTGTTCGCCATGTACAGGTCGCCTTCCAGCGAGAGGCCCGCTGCCTGGGTGGCGGGTTGTTTCTGCAGCATTTGCGCGAGGGCAATGGCACCTGCCAGATCGTGGTCCTGCGACTTCAGGAATGCCCGCATCACCACGGCCGTCACTTGACCCGGATCGGTCTTGATCACCGCGTCGAGATTGTCTTCGGCAGCCTTCGTATCCTTGCTGAGGATCTGCGCGCGCGCCAGATTGGTGCGGTACAAGGGCACCTGTGGCGCCAGGTTCACGGCTTGCTGCAGCGGTTTCAACGCTTCGCCGTGACGGCCGGCATTGAGTTCCGCCGACCCCAGGGCATTGAGCGCCGCCGGGTTGTCGGGGTTGGCAGCCACCAGCTGTTTGGCCGTGCTCACGGCTTCGTCGAATTTGCCGCTTTCGCTGTACAGCACCACCAGTGCGATATACGCGGTGGTGGACTTCGGCGCCGCGTCGATGGCCTGCCTGAATCGCTTGGCGGCTTCCGCCTTGTCACCCTGCAGTACGGCGAGTTGACCGAGCGCGGTCAGCGCTGCCGCGTTGCGCGGGTCCTTCTTCAATACCATTGCGTAGCGGTTGGCGGCAGCTTCGTGGTGGCCTTCCAGTGAATCCAGGCTGCCCAGGCTCAGGAGCGCGGCAAGATTCTCCGGGTCCAGCTTCAATGCCTCGGAATATTGGGCGCGTGCTTCGGCGTGCTGGCCGGCCGCGACCAGCGCGGTTCCGTACAGCAGGTGCGCGTCGCTGTTGCGCGGATTGCTGGACGCATATGCGGCCGCCACCTTGACTGCCTCGGCCGGGCGCTGCTCGCGTACGTAGGTCATGACCAGCAGGCTGTTGCGGCGCGCCTCGGTGGAGGCATTGCCCGCGGGAACCTCCTGCAGCAGGCGGATCGCTTCCACTTCATTTCCGCCGGCGAGAGCGTTGCCGGCGCGTGCAAACTGGGCGTCAGACGGATGGCTTGCACTGGTTGCGGCGGCTACCGTCCCTGGTGAACCGGCACCCGCGGTGGCGGCTCTCTCCAACAGCGCCAGCAGCTCGGTGTCGGACGGTGTGCCCGGCGCGACCGGCCGAAGTGTATCCAACGCCTGGCGCGAGCGTCCTTCGCGGTAGAGCGTGAGCGCCAGCAACTTGCGGGCATCGACATTTTTCTGATCCATGCCCATGGCGTTGCTGAGATACATCTCCGCTTGGCCGTAGTTGCCTTGCGCGTAGTTGACTGCGCCCATGAGCAGTTGCGCCCGGGCGTTATCCGGTGACACCTGGAGCACTTGCTGAAGCTCGGAAATCGCAGCGTCCAGATGTCCCTGCCTGTACAGCACCACGGCGTGCAGATAGTGCAGATACGGTTGCTGCGGCGACATTTTTTCCAGCGTCTGGATGTTGGCCAGCGCCTTGTCGAACTGGTTTTGCTGTGCCTGTGCGTTGGCCAGCCGGGTCAATGCGTAGAAGCGCTCTTGCGGCAACCAGTCAGGGTTCTTGAAGCCCATCACCTTCTGGTAATCCGCTTCGGCGCCGGCGAAATCGCCGCTGTCGAACGCCAGATCACCCTTCGCGACCCAGGCCTGCGGATTGTCCGGCGCTGCGGCCAATGCCTGTTGCACGTACTTGCCGGCGGAGTCCGGGTCGTTGCCGATGGCCGCCAGCTGGGCCAGTCCCACCAACGCGCCCGGGTTCTTCGGGTCCGCTGGCAGCACGGCCGTGTACGCTTGCCGGGCCTGGTCGAACTGCCTGAGCCCACGATAGGCGTCGCCCCGCAGCACAGCTACACGTGTTTTGACCGTGGACTCGTAGGACTTGTCGGGAGTCAGGGTGGCAAGCAACTTGTCGTATTGTTGGGTCGCCAGCAGCGCCCGTCCCATGGGTACCGCCCAACGTTCTGCCGGCACCCCGTTCGCCCCGGCGTTTTGCAGGTCGCTCAGGGCGTCCTTTGGATTGCCGAGCATCAGCGACGCTTGCCCGAGCAGCAGCCAGGCCTCGCCGTTCTTGCTGTCGCGTTGCAGGACCTTCTTGGCCTCGATGTAGGCCGCGCGATACTCTCCGTTGGCCTGGTGTTTGATGCCGGCATCGACGCTGCCATGTCCACTGGTGAGGCCGCAGCCGCTCAGCGACAAGGTGGCGCACAGCAACGCCAAGCCGTAACGAACGATCCGCGTGTTCAGCTCGATCAGGCGCATATTTTTACCCTCAGTTCGCCACGCGCCACGCGCGGGGTCAATCTGCATCGGTAGGCTTTTTCAAGCCATGCTTGTCCAGAAGATCATAGAGCGTCGGGCGGCTGATCCCGAGCAAGCCAGCGACATGCGAGAGATTGCCACCGGCCTGGGTCAGGGCCCGCTGGATCGCGCGTTTTTCAGCGTCGTTTCGTACCTTGCGCAAGTCCAGAATATCATTGCCGGCCGCACCCAGGTGCAACTCCTTCAGCTCGATCTGCTTCCCGTCCGCCATGATGACTGCGCTGTTGACGGCGTTCTCCAGCTCGCGCACGTTGCCGCGCCACGGGCACGCCTCGATTGCCTTGAGCGCCTTGGCGGTAAAACCGTGGACTGCGCGGCCGTGGCGACTGGCCGCCTGCTCGAGAAAATGCCGTGCCAGGGGCGCTATGTCACCGGCACGTTCACGCAGCGGCGGAAGCCGGATGGTCACTTCGCTGATGCGATAAAACAAATCCTCGCGGAAGCGCCCCGCACTGATCAGCGCTGGCAGGTCCTGATGTGTCGCGCAGATGATGCGCACATCCACCGGAATCAGTTCGCGTCCACCGATGCGCTCGACCACCCGCTCTTCGAAAAACCGCAGCAGCTTGGCCTGTAGCGCAAACGGCATGTCGCCAATCTCGTCGAGCAGCAGGGTGCCGTTGACCGCCAGTTCGATCTTGCCCTTGGTCTGCTTGTGCGCACCGGTGTAGGCGCCTTTCTCATGGCCAAACAGCTCGGCTTCCAGCAGGGTTTCAGGAATGGCTGCGCAGTTGATTGCCACGAACGGCCCGTCGCGCCGCGTACTCAGGCGGTGCACCGCGCGCGCGAACACCTCCTTGCCGGTGCCGGTTTCGCCGAGCAGCAGGACGGTGGCGCTGGAAGGACTGACCTTCTCTATCAGCCGGTAGGCATCGAGCATGGGTTCACTACTGCCAACGATGCCTTCGAGCACCGTGGTCGGCTGGCTTCTGAGCTTGCGGTTCTCGGCCTCCAGTTCGTGCACCCGGAATGCGCGATCCACGATCAGGCGCAAGACTTCCAGCTCCAGTGGCTTGGAGCAGAAATCGTAGGCGCCGCAGCCGATGGACTTGACCGCGTTGTCACGATCGCCGTTGCCGGTGACCACGACGATCTTGGTGTGCGGTGCGTCCTGCAGGATTTCCGCGAGCGTGGCGAAGCCCTCGGAGGTGCCGGTGGCGTCCGGGGGCAAGCCCAGATCCTGCAACACCACCGCCGGCTCATGGCGGTGCAGCAGGGCGAGCGCGGTCGGCCGATCACCGGCCATGACCACGTCGTAATCCTCGAAGCTCCAGCGCAGCTGGCGCTGCAGGCCGACATCGTCCTCGACGATCAACAGGCAGCGCTGCTTCTGGCTCATGGCGCGGCCTGCGGCTTGTCAGCCACTAGGGCAACCTCGGCGGGCTCGGCCAGCGGCAACTGAATCGTGAATACGCTGCCTTGGCCCGGGGTGCTGTTCACACGCATCGTTCCGCCCAACGAATGCACGTACGCGCGAGCCTGATAGGCGCCGATGCCCATGCCCTTGCTTGCCTTGGTGGTGAAAAATGGCTTGAACAGCCGATTGCGGATGAAATCCTCATCCATGCCAGCTCCATCATCCTCGATTTCAATGGTGGCGTGTCCGGATTCGTGCTTGACTCTCAGCATGACATGACCATGGGCCTGCGCTGCATCCTGGGCGTTGCGGATCACGTGCCCGAGCACCGTGGCCAGCTGTTCGGTATCTGTCTGCACCCACAGGTCGTCCGTGACCGGCAGGTACTCCGGCCGCGGCGACTGCGCGCGGCATTCGTCGAGCGCCTTGTCGAGCACCGCCGCCAGTGACACGCGACCGTGTTTGGCCGGTGCCACATCGCCGCGCAACTGCTCGAGCAGGCGCGAGATGCGCTGCACTGAATTTGCCACGGTCGCGAGCATGTCGTCCACGAACGCGGGGTTGTGCTTGTGGCGTTCGGCGTTCTGCAGCAGCAACGATTGCTGGGCTGCGAGGTTCTTGAGGTCGTGCATCAGGAACGCGGTGAGCCGGTTGAAGCCTTCAAACTGGCGCGCCTCGGCCAGGCGCCGGGCGTCGGCCGCCTGCGCCATGATGCCGGCCACCTGACTACCGGCTGCCCGGAGCAGATCAATGTCCTCCCAATCGAACGCGCGGCGCGCGCGCGCTTGCGCCAGCACCACGAAACCGACGAGCCGGCTTTCCAGCACCAGAGGCACCAGCAGCCAGGCGCGCGGAAGGTCAGTCAATTCGGCTGGCGCCCGCAGTTGTTCGTCACCCAGCGGCGGCGGTTCGCTCAAGTCATAAATCCACCGGCGCGTTCGCATGAGCCCGAACACCGGCATGTCGGCCGGAAGCTTCAGGCCGGCTGGCGTGGGCATGTTCCAGCGTGCTTCCGGCACGAATTCATCGGCGTCGCCGTGCATGAACAGCACGCCGGCGGGGCTGTCCATGATCTGCGCGATCGCGCGTACCGCGCGCTGCGGCAACTCCGTGTCGCTGGCAGACAGCGTAGCGGTCAGCCGCAGCCATTCCTCACGATAATCGTGGCGGAAACTGAAGAAGTTCTTGTGCAGAAATACCCGCAGGCGCGAGCGCGCCTGACCGGAGAACGCGATCAACAGCACCAGCAGCAGCGCGAAGCAGACGAGCGTGATTTCCGCCACCCGGCCCCAGTCGCCCCCGTACAGGCGCACGTAATAACCACCGAGCGCCGTGGCGATGATGTAAAGCGCGACCACCAGCAGGCTCGTCGAATAGAACACCGCGCGCCGCGACACACCCACATCCAGCGACCACTGCGGGTTGCGCGCCGCCGCCACCAGCAACAGCGGCACCAGCAAGGCATCGATGAAGCCGCGCGCCGCCCACGCGCTGACGTTGAACTGCCGGTAGAGCACCGCGTAGGAATACAGAAAGATGTCGTAGGCGAACAGCAGGCCAAGCGCAATCACCAGAAACTTGAGCGCCCAGCGTTGTTCCAGTTTCACGTTGCGGTAGATCTGTTCGAGAAACACCACGCCAGTGAGAGCGAGCAGCAGCATGCCGATCAACGGTACGCTGGCGCTGAACGGCAACCCGATCGCGTGCGGGAAACCCGTCGCCGGCCACAGGCAGTAGAGCGCGAGCAAGACCCAGAGTGCATGCGCGACAACGCGCAAGCCGCGCAGCAGGCCGGACATCGGCCAGGCGCTGAACAGGGCGCTCACGAAAACGATCCACGCGCCGTAGCGCAGAACCTCGGCCAGCAGCACCCAGTTGACCGCCACCGCACGCTGCCACTCGGTGTAGGCCAGAAACACGCCCCACAGGACCGAGACCATCATGGCCAGGATCAGCAAGGCACCCGTGCGCTGACCGCGCCAGCTGACGCCCAGCAGCGCCGTACCGGCGAGGAACGCGGCGGCGGCGGTCAAGTAGCTGGCGATGATGATGACGTGCATATCTGGACGACCCCTGGCGCGCCACGCGGTTGTCTGCGCTCAACCGGACATATGCCCGTTCCCGGGTTCAGGCATTGCCCAGCGTACGCCGGTTGGCGGCTATGGGAACCGCCGTTGCTTCGGCAACGCGAGGCGGTACGCCCAGCAGGCGACGGCGAATGTCGGTCGCCACGCGTGCCGCGGTATGTCCGTCCCAAAGTTGGGGCTTGCGACCACGCGGCCAGCGACCGGCGAGAATCTCGTCCAGCGCTGGCAGCAGCTCGGCGGCAGTCACCAACCGGTTGGTGCCTTCCGTGATCGTGATTGGCCGCTCGGTCGTGGTGCGCAATGTCAGACAGGGTATGCCGAGATAGGTGGTCTCCTCCTGGATACCACCCGAGTCCGTGATGGTCAGGTGCGCACCGCACACCAGGCTCATGAAGTCCACGTAACCGAGGGGCTCGATCACTTGCAGGTTGGGCGCGTCGGCGAGTTTCGACCACAGGCCGAAGGCTTCCAGGTTTTTGCGGGTGCGTGGGTGCACCGGAAACACCAGCGGCAATCTGACCGCCATGCGGATCAGTTGATTGACCAGCGCCGTGAGCGGCGCGGCTGCGTCCACGTTGGAGGGACGGTGCAGGGTCACCACCGCGTATGCGCGATTCTCCAGCCCGAGCCGGCGCCGCTCGCCAGCGGCATCGATGCGCTCGCGCATGAGTTCGTAGGAATCGATCATGATGTTGCCGACGCGGGTGATCTTTTCCAGCGGCACGCCTTCGGCGGCGAGGTGCTCGTCCGCGTCCGGCGACGGCGTCCACAGGATGTCCGCCAGCGTGTCGGTCACCAGCCGGTTGATTTCCTCGGGCATCCGGCGGTCGCCGCTGCGCAACCCGGCCTCCAGGTGCGCGACCGGGATGTGCAGCTTCGTGCTGACCAGAGCGCAGGCCACCGTCGAGTTGACATCCCCGACCACCACGACCAGATCCGGTCGATCCGCAGCGCAGGCCTCTTCGTACGCGAGCATCACGTTGGCGGTTTGTTTCGCGTGGCTGCCGCTGCCCACGCCCAGGTGCAGATCCGGCGGCGGCAACTTCAGGTCACGAAAAAAAGCCTCCGACATGTTCTCGTCGTAATGCTGGCCGGTGTGCACCAGGCGCAAGCGGCACCACGACTGCTCGTGCAGCGCATGGAACAGCGGCGCGACCTTCATGAAGTTGGGTCGCGCCGCCGCGATCAAATCAATCCTGAGCCGCTGCATGACGAGACACCCCTCGGTTTCCAAGGTGGGCTGAGTGTAGCAAGACGTTGCCTGCATATTCCGGCGTGGTCCCGCGAGAGTCTTGCGCCGTCATTGCAGGATTCCGCCGGCTTCACGACATCCACGCCGCTGCTGACGCACCGGGCAAAACCGGCATGCTTTTGAAAGAAGGTGATCCGCCGGTTGGCGAGTCATCGGATTCTCTTTCTTCGCCCACTTGGTCTATGCGTATGGTTTAGTGGCGCATGAAACGGCGACGCGCCACGGCCAGAAGCAGTCGTTGCAGCGGATTGTTGTTGCCCCCCGGCCGCCACGTGCGTGCGAGCTTGTTGCGGTAGGCGTCGAAGTGCAGGCCGTGAGGCGCCGCAAGCACTTCGCCCCTGCCAAGCAGGATCTTCAGCGCCTGGGTGCCGGCTATCCCGGCGCAGATTTCACACGCCATGGGCGTCGATGGTCCCCGGTGGTTGACCAGGTCCACCGCAGACGGGTCGACCAGATAGCCTTGATGCAGCACGGCAGGCGCCAAGCCCACCATGAAGCGCAGCAGCTGCTCGTCGGTCGTTTTGCCTTCCAGCCGGAAATACTCTTCGAATGTCATCTGACCCGGCAGGAACGCCAGCACCGCAGCACCCATGCCCAACGGCGCCGCGGTAACCGCCGGAATGCCATGCTCGGCACACAGGGCAAACAGCTTGGCACGGATATCGAGTACGAAGAAGTCCAGCCCGTCGACGTACAGATCCACCCCGGACAGGAACTGTTCCATGTTGTCGACGGTGACGCCGACGGGGAACTTGTTGATGTCCAGATCCGGGTTGATATCCCGCGCCATCCGGGACACGACGTCGACCTTGGGCTGGCCAATGGTCGACTGGAACGCCCCGGCCTGCCGGTTGAGATTTTCCGTACCGAAACGGTCGAGATCCGCCAGGTTGAACGACTGGATGCCGAGTCGGGTCAGGGTCAACAGATGGCTGCCGCCGACACCGCCGAGTCCGGCGATCGCCACGCGCTTGGAACGAAGCTTCGCCTGCTCGGTCGCGGTTATCCAGCCGATCGTCCGGCTGAATGCCGTTGTGTAGTCGAACGGCTTAGTCGTGTCCGGTGCATCAGACATCATGAGACATCTGCCCTCGGCGTGATTGCGTAAAGCATGATTGCGTAAAGCCATTGCCAAGCCGGTACGGTAATACCGGGTAATACCGACTTGCTTGGAAGCATTGCCGGGCGCTGCGGCCGCGGCGTTGGTTGGACAGGAATGACCGGGTGCGGCCAGCCAACCGGTTCAACGCAAGCGTACGGACAATGGCACCGCTTCGCGAGAAGCGGCGCCATCAATCGTCAAACCGCATGCGTGAGGTGCGTGCTCTATGCGCGCCCATCAGTCTCTTTGCGGCGCCGCCCGACAAGCAAGCCCAGGAAGGCCAAGCCCAGGCCCAGCAAACCCATCTCACTCGGCTCGGGTACTGGTACTGTCGACCTGCCGATCAAACTACCGTTGCCCTCGATCGGATAGTGGCAAACACTGGTCGGGTCGGGGGAAATTGACGCACAGAAGTTAGCTGGGAAGAACTGGAACGACGAGGCAAGCGAAAAATCCGCGAATCCACCGATGCCGTCAGAAATGGTGTTGGTGTTGACATAGAAGTTCGCCGGACCTCCCGATGCATCCACCAAGCCGAATCCGCCCGAGCCAGCCGTGGGGTTGCTGATGGTCCCGTTGACTGTGGCGTAAAGCTGCCCGAGGGGATCCGCAAAGCCCGTGCGTGGAGCGGTATGGCCCGTCAAGGTGAGCCACGGCGTACCGCCGACCGAGGTGGGGTTGCCAAAGTCGAAGCTCCCAGCAGCTTGCGTGTAAAACTGGAAGCTTCCCAAGTTGAAGGCGACTTGGTTGCCGATGATGCTGTGCACCGTGTAGGTGAAGGTGAACGTGAGATCGCAACCCGTGCAAAAGCTGTTGCTGCCGTTGATCGAGCCGATCTGGCCGTAACCCGTCAGTATGTCGCCGACGGCCGCAACCGAGGTTTCGCGAAGGTTGAGCGACTGAATGGTCAGGTCGAACGGACTGCTGCTGTCCCAGTGGACGCCGTTCACGTTGATGGGCGTCGCCAGCGTCGACCCACTCCACGCACCCAGCGCCAGCGCGCATGCGAGTGCGACTCCAATGCTTTTCTTCTTCAACATGATTTTCTCCTCCACCGAGAACCAACCTGGACAGCCGCAACGGCAGTGGCGCCCGATTGACATTTGCCCTGCAGGTTTCTTAGAAGCAACAGGTGTGCCATGGATATAACATGCTGTTTTTATTGAGTTGTTTATTAAAATCTGCCGGATTCACTCAATATTTGTAAGACATTCCGGCGCTATGCCGCGCCAGCCATGGTGCAAGGCCGCGTGTGCTTCGACCAGATGCCAGATGCCTCCGCCATCGTATCGCCGGCGTCTGTCTCGCCGGCGTGGCTTTAACCTGTTGAATAAAAACATGTTTAAGTAGCAAGCTGTTCCTTGGCCGCCGACAGCCGAACCAGTTTCTCGGCTATTCCGCCAAGTGTCCGCACAACCCCGGGCATGGCTGTAACGTTTTGTTTGAGAAGAAATTTATCCGGAAGTACCGACGGCAAGCCGTGTTTGTAAAGGATTTCGACACGGGGTGGGAATCACATGTTCTTCGCCCTCGCGGCGTGAAATCGCGGGGACAACGTGAAGACGCGGCCGACGTGTTTCTGTTTCGACGCTCCATCGCCGGGTGCCTGCGGCGGCAGGCCGCAGCGGAAGGGCGAAGAACAAGGTCGCGCAGTGCCTGAAGGCCATCGCGCACAAACTGAAGATCGCGCCTGGTCCAGCTATTGGAGAGCGCCGAAACTTGCGAGCGCTCGTCGCCCACTGCGACCGCGCGGTGTGGACCGCGCATAGCCAAGCCGTAAGAATACGAGCCCGTAGCCTGGCGCGCACACGTCGTGGAGGGCCGAGCCCAGACGTGAGAGAGGCTGCTGAAAGGCCGGTTCGACGGGTACGAACCCCAGACTGAGAACTCCCGCCGCCGCATACGGCTGGACCGACAGCCCGTCGAGGGTGGCCTGAAGCCACACGCGCTGCAAAGCACGGCCACCGGCGAGTACATCGGACCGTGCTGTGGACGGAATGACGAGCAGACAGAGTCCCGGGGACAGCCGAATGGGCAGCCAGGCGGAGCGCCACCCCAGCATCGATGCCGCGCCCAGCCGGTTGAGCATGGCCATCACCGCGGGACGACGCAGCGCCTGAAAGACCGGGCGCAACGGTGGCTCCACGGCCAGCGTCGCCGGGGCCAGGCCTTCCTCGCAGGCGGTGTGCCAGCCAGCGGCGAAACGGATGCTCGAAAACAGTTCCGCATGCAGCGTCGGGCTCCTGAAACGCATTGTCTCGGCCTGCCTGATGACGCTTAGTGCGGCTTTTCTCTCACGTGGTGTCTGCGGCCAATAAAGCCGCTGCCCGGGAATCAGCCGGGCTTGGGCATTCAGGCGCGCCTGCGTATCGGTGGTGATCGAGCCGCCCCAGGGGAAGCGGCGGTCGGTGTGACGCTGCTCGATCGCACCAGCCAGCGGCTCGGATTGGTCGCTCTCGGTATCAAGGCGCCAACGGATGCGGGCGGCCCACAGTTCGTCGTCGGGGCGCGGAAAAGTCTGCACGTCCGCCGCATAACCGAGCGAGCGAGCGTGGATGATCATGTTTTCCAGGCACGCGCCGGCGGCCAGGTCGCTCAGGACATATCGGGTATCGGATACGCGACCGCTACGCTCCGCATCGATGCGAAGGTCCAGGTCGTCGCCGCTCCAGGCAAACCGCCATGGCTGCGAATTATCCGCCGAGGGCGCAGCGATGCCCGCGCACAGAATGGCTGCTTTGGTATGCCGGTCCACGGTCCGCGTCCGCCTCTGGATTGGAGCTGATTCCACCCGGTTGCGCTTACCTGCGTGCCCGGCAAATCGGCTCGCCCATGCCATCACTGCACTATACGCGGGGATAGGTGGCTGCAGCGAAACGCGTCCTGTCAAGAACCGAAGTCAGGGGGCGAGACCTGCAGGTGGCGGTTGTCTGCCGCCTGCCATGACCACGATGTGCGCTGTCCTGCGTACAAATGTTTGGTTGTCGGCGTGCGACTCGAAACGGAACACGGTCACGGAGATTTCTGAACGTTTCATGCGTATGGCGACGCTGCTCACATAATCACGGCGCCCAGCGTTGTAACATCGCGTGGAGCGCGCGCGTCGCGCGTTGCGTGATGAAACATCACATTGCAGCATCGACAAACCCGTTTTGGCAGACGTGGCAAAGACGGGCCAACCCCATGTGGTCAGGAGGACAGCATGCCTTGAAGCAATTTGTCCTTGATCGGCGGTTGAAGCATGAATTTAATCAAATCGGAAGTGCCTGAGACAGTTATCGACATTACGGCGCGTCTCGGCCGTTCGACGGTGCGCGACAACGAACCGCCCTGTTTCTGCGCGACCAGTCTTGAACAGGTGGAATCGGCCTGGCGGTTGGTATACGAGCGCTACTCACAAACGGGGCTGATTGACGAAAACCCGTTTGGCATGCATGCCGTTCCTTCAGCCGTAGGACAACATGCCTGCGTGATATGGGGGCCGGAAGGACCGGAAGTCGGCTATACGATGACGCTGTTCCGCGACAATCCCATGGGGCTCGCGCTGGATAGCGTATATGCGGGACATCTGGATGAACTGCGACGCAAGGGGCGCCGGCTGCTTGAGGTGGGGATGCTGGCGGATCGTCGCCAGTGCGCGTCACGTGGCATCAGGGCCTTGTTCGGCATGATGCGCTGGGCCATACACTACGGATTGCACGCCGGTTTGACCGATATCGTTATCGGTGTGCATCCGCGGCATGTCCAGTTTTACGTACGTTGTTACGGCTTCGAGCAATTCGCGCTGCCGACGAGCTATCCCATGGTGCGAAACAATCCGGTGGTGCCCTTGCGTCTTCGTCTGCTCGATGGACTGGCGAAAGACGAGTTGCCACGAGGGCTCGCTGATGCGCGCGACAACCCGCTACCCGGCAGTAAGTTCTCGCATCGCTTCGCGTTTGAACCAGAGCAACTGCGCGGTTCGCTGATAGCGGACTTTTTGAAAGCCCACCATGGTATTGATCCGTCCCGAATGACCGGCCCCGGCCTGGCCGGCCGCAGTATCGCCTGGTCAGCCTAGGCTTTGTGACAGGCTTTACCGGGTCAAACGTCCTTCCGGCGCGTCGGCGAGCTATCGCCGAATCTTGGTGTACGGGGTGAGTTGAGGAAGGCGGCGTACCGGGTGGGAATGGGCTTGCTCGAAGAGCTCGACCAACCGCGGAGCACGCCGCGGATTCAATCATGAAGTGCATCATGTTGAAGGGGACATCGAAAACGTGTTGTGGCGCGCGGTAGCCCTATCGTTTTCGCGGTCGTCGGTACGGCTATGCCACCCGTTGGTGCTTTCGCTCGCCCCGTGCGACGAACACGAGGGCGCAGGGAGTGGGGCGATGGGCACGTATGACAGTGGCCGCCTCGCCGTTGGGCACCGCGCATCCGCAGCAGGCCGGGCTCGCGATCGACCAGGGTGACGCCCCGCCTGCCGACCACCCTTGATCGTGATATCGACACCTTGCTGGCGTGCAGCCGGCTCGCGCCCTTCGCCCGCCCAGCTGGACGCGATTTTTGGCGACAGCGCGGGTCAACCAGACTGTCCGCCCGTCAGCCCTGACGGCGGGCTCGCCGGGACTGCGTCGCCGGTGGCAGAGCTGTCGGAAATTTTTACAAAATTGAACTATTCATTGATTGGGAGCAGTCGAGGCAATAATTAAATCAACAGCTTATAAGCTTGGCTCGAAATGTGCTTTGAAACTGCGGAGTTGGTAGCGATGAAATACCAATGAGTTCGAAAGGTCCTGGGCTGCCTGGCGACGGATGGCGACAAGTCTCAATGGAGGTCAAACACCGTGAAAAGAATCCTGATTCTGACGGGTATTGCTCTGGCCGCACTGACCGTGCTGCCCTTGCGGGTCGCCGCGACCCCCATCTCGACCAGTATCGATCTGAACACCGTTTTTTCCGGCAGCACGCCGGATGGCAGTGCACCCTGGCTCACCGCTGAGTTCACGTCCTCCGTGGGTTCGAACTCGGGAACGCTGGTGCTGTCGTTCCATACGACCGGGTCGGATTTTATACAGGGGATGAGCAGTAAAAAGTCCGTCGTCGGCTGGGCCTTTTATCTCGATCAGGCGCTCTCTTCCTCCGGGATCACATGCACCGCGGGTACCTGCGCGGGCAACGGCGCGTCATACAACGCGAGCGGTTTCAATGCGGGTCCGGTGCCGGGCATGTTCAACCTTGCTTTCGGCTGGTCGCCCGGTAGCCGGTTCACGGCCGGCGATTCAGCGACCTATGATCTGACGTTCTTGAACCCGCTGACGGGTAATCCGTTTGTGGAGAACGACAGCAAATGGTCATCGGTGGCGCACATCCAGGGCATTGGCAATAAGGGTGACTGCAGCGGCTGGATCGTGTCGGGGGATGGAACCGTTGCCGGGGGCAGCGGGCCCTGCGGCGACCCGCCCGTGACGGTGCCGGAGCCTGGCAAGCTGGGCATGTTCGGCCTCGGTCTGCTGTTTACCGGACTGTTCCTGGGTTTGCGCCGGCGTTACAACTGAGGGCTCTCGGAGGCTTGGGCTTTCAAAAGCAATCCCCTTTGCGGGATTGCTTTTGGGGCCGTCCTGGACAGCCGGATCTGTCGAAGATGGCCCGCGGCCGTACTTGTTCTTGCTGCGCCGCCAGGCCTGCGCAGATACGTGCAGATTCGGTGCAACCCACGAAAAAGCCCACTTGAGAAAGTGGGCTTTTTCGTGGCTGTACATGGTGGCCGGGGACGGAATCGAACCGCCGACACGGGGATTTTCAATCCCCTGCTCTACCAACTGAGCTACCCGGCCGGGAACCTGGCAATCAGGGACGACCGCGAGGGGTTGTCGATGTTGCGTGGAGCCGCGCATTAGACCGAATGCACGGCGTTTCGTCAAGGCTCGTGGTCAGGCGGGGTGAAGCCGGCGGCCTGGGCGAAGTCGCCGCCGAACAGGAATTTCTCCATCTGCTCGCCGAGGTATTTGCGTGCCTTCGGGTCGAGCGGGTTGAGCCGGTATTCGTTGATCAGCGTGGTCTGGTGGGCCAGCCATTGCTGCCAGGCGGGCTTGGAAATTTCGGCGTAGATGCGCTGGCCGAGCGGGCCGGGCCAGGGGGCGAAGTCGAGGCCTTCGGCGTCGATTCCGAGCTTGGTGCAGTGGATGGTACGGCTCATGGTTCGAATCCTGGTGGGGCTGCCACGGTGACGAGCACAGCTTGCGGTTGTGCTCAGGCGTTGTCGTTGATCTGCAGCAAGAGGCTGCGTACCGGCGCGGGCAGGCCGAGTGCACCGAGTTCGCCGGCGCTGCACCAGCGCAGTTGCGGATTATCGGCGATGCCGCGCTGCGCTGTCGCGCGGTCGAACAGCAGCGGCTCGATGTCGAGCCGGTAATGGCTGAACACGTGGGTGAACGGGGCGAGTGCCTGCGCGTCGTCGATCTGCGCATGCTGCTGCGCGATGCGCCAGGCGCCATCCGGGTCGCTCGCTTCGGGCAGGCTCCACAGGCCGGACCACACGCCTTGCGGGCCGCGCCGTTCCAGCAGCACGCGGCCGTGGCGGTCGCGCAGGATCAGCATCACGGTGGCGCGGGTGGGAATGGATTTGGGCGGCTTGCGGCTGGGCAGTTGCGTGGTGAGGTCGTCGCGGCGGGCGATGCAGTCGGCGGCCAGCGGACAGTCCTCGCAGCGTGGGCGCGAGCGTGTGCATAGCGTCGCGCCGAGATCCATGATCGCCTGGGTGTAGTCGGCGACGCGGGTGGCCGGGGTGTGCGCTTCGGCGTGTTGCCACAGTTGCTTCTCCACCGCGCTTTCGCCGGGGTGGCCGTGGATGCCGTGGTAGCGGGTCAGCACGCGCTTGACGTTGCCGTCGAGGATGGCGAAGCGCAGGCCGTGCGCCTGCGCCAGGATCGCGCCGGCGGTGGAGCGGCCGATGCCGGGCAGCGCGCTCAATGCGGCGAAGTCGCGCGGCAGTTCGCCGCCGTGCCGCTCGACGCAGAGCTGCGCGGCGCGATGCAGGAAGCGCGCGCGACGGTAGTAGCCGAGGCCCGACCACAGCGCGAGCACGGTGTCCTCGTCGGCGTTGGCCAGGTCGCGCAAGGTCGGCAGGGCGGCCACGAAGCGCTCGAAGTAGGCAAGCACGGTGGCGACCTGGGTCTGTTGCAGCATCACTTCGGACAGCCACACGCGGTAGGCGTCGCGCTGGCCCGGCGAAGTCTCCGACTGCCACGGCAGATCCTTGCGGCCGTGCCGGTCGAACCAGCGCAGCAGGCGTGCGGCCACGTCGGTATTCGCCATGGACCCTGATCTACTTCGCGGTCGCGGCGGCAGGCGTCGCGCTGCTGGATACGGTCGCCGGCACGTTGTCGCCGGCCCGCAGGGTCAGCCCTTCCACGTGCACGCCACCGGCGTCGATGCTGTCGAACTCGGCGTGTCCGCTGCCGGGCGGCACACCGAGTTGCGGTGCCTGCGGATCGCCCAGGCGACCCCACCAGCGCGCCAGTGCCAGCGGCGGCAAGCGCAGGTCGGCGTGGTTGCCGGGGCCGTCGAGTTTCAGCGCCAGCAGCAGCGGGTTGTCCTGGTTGGCGGGCGTGAGCGTCAGTGACAGGTCGTACTGGCCCG
>Ga0207647_10000131_pt1 | contig 58960 bp, 69 predicted proteins | sample KBSCornC2_FD_184295 | JGI IMG/M metagenome (GOLD analysis project Ga0207647, IMG submission 184295) | Corn rhizosphere microbial communities from Kellogg Biological Station, Michigan, USA - C2 (SPAdes) (version 2) | ecosystem: Host-associated > Plants > Roots > Rhizosphere ... | reverse complement strand
CCACACGCGCGACAACGATGCAGTGATAGCCCCCTTTATTTTGATGACGTTTGTAGAAAATGCCTTTAAACATGTTTCAAAACATACTGACAAACCCAACTGGATAAAGATTGAATTGCTTTTGCGACGGCAGCAACTACAGCTTATTGTTTGCAATAGTTCGGCGCCCGGTGAACGAACCGCCATACCTTATTACGGTGGCATTGGCCTTGAAAATGTACAAAGAAGGCTGGATTTAATTTATCCCGGCAAATACCAGCTTGATATAGAAAACAGCGGCGAGACCTTTGAAGCCAGGCTTGTTTTGCAGCTAACAGCACCGGTGCAAATGAGACCTGTACAACAATCCGCCTGATACTTAATTGCTGAATATGATAATGACCTGTATTATAGTAGATGATGAACCACTGGCCCGCGAAGGCATGGCCAGCTATGTCAGAGATACCCATTTTTTACTGTTAAAAGCTACCTGTGAAAACCCGGTGGAGCTGATGCAACTACTACAGAAAGAACCGGTAGATCTTATCTTCCTTGACATTCATATGCCCAAAATGAGCGGTATCGATTTTTTGAAGATAACACCCAGACCGCCGATGGTTATTATAACTACTGCATTCCCCGATTATGCACTGGATGGTTTTCGCTTTAGCGTGCTCGACTATTTATTAAAACCAATCCGCCTGCCCCGCTTTCTTCAAGCAGTGCAAAAAGCAGTGAAGGAAATTGAAGAAGCCAGTGATGAAAAAAATAACATCACAGATGCCAGCGATTATGTTTTTGTGAAGACGGAATCCAAAGGGAAGCTGCTAAAAATCAATCTCAACGAAATTGATTACATAGAAGGAATGAAAAACTATGTTGCTATTTACTGCGGCGAAAAGAAAACACTTGTTTACACCAGCATGAAAGATTTGGAAGAACGTTTATCAAAAAAACAATTCATCAGGGTGCATAAATCCTTCATCATTCCCATTGGAAAAATTACAGGCATAGAAGGCAACCTGCTTCGTTTAAAAAATGTTGCGGCCGAAATTTTAATTGGTGAAAATTATAAACCCGACTTGATGGATATCATCCGCAACAAAATGATCCAGTAATTAAAATTCGTTTTTAACCTTTGGCAAAGCAAGCGAATCTGCAAAAAAATTCGGAACCGGCAAGATCAATTTAACCGAATCGTTTTTAGCATTGGCAGATGACTCTTGTTTTAAAACTGTTTTATTGCTCGTACCTTTCTTTTGAACTATTGCTTTTTGTATTGTTGCCTTTTCTTGTGGTTTAGTTGCCTTTCTTTGGGATGAAGTTTGAGCTGCTGCAAATCCGCTTATACAAATTATCAACGCAGCAGAAAGAATATACTTTTTCATGGCAAACGTTTTAGTGAAGAAAAGAACTGCATATAGCAAGCGCAAATTCCGAGCCATAGAGATGCAGGTTTTTCTTCGGAAACTTTAGAGTGTGAAGGTAGAAGCAGGCAAAAAAAAATAGCATGACATTCATCATGCTATTTAATGATTTATAATATCTTCTTAGTTTAACAAAGGCGACTGCTGTAAATAATCTGTTGAAGGACTGAAAACAAACATTACCGAACCTCCTTTAATAATATCAATCACCCTTGCATATTCATTTACAGGCAGTGCAGGACAACCCTGGCTTCTTCCCATGTAAGTGCTGTTTACCCTTGCCGGAGTAACATAAGGAGCACCATGAACGACAATCCCTCTTTCTTCCGCATTATTGTTGAATCCGTCTTCTAAACCACTTATGCGCAGGGATAAACCATGCTTGCCTTTGTAGGTATCCTTTGTCAAATAAAAACCAAGGCTGCTTTCGTTTGAATTAGGTTGATTGGAAAATTTCGTTGCTTCATCAACACCACTGTTTCTTCCGTGTGCAACAAATGTGTTCCACACGAGCTTGTCGTTTTTCATATCAAGAATATAGAAACGCTTTTTACGGGATGACTGACTAAGATCGACAATAGTTAAATAAGGATTATTGACCAAACCGCTGTCTGCCAGTTTCTGATAACCTTTAACGGCATATTCAACAGTTTCTTTTGATAAACCGCTATCATTTAATCCCAAACTGTCATAAATAACATCACCAAAATTTTTTTGCGCAGATGAAGAGTCCGTTATCAAACTGTCTTTTGCTGAAGCCACCAATTGTGAATGATTATCTGAGGCGCTAACAAAAGAAATACAAGCTATGGATATACCGATAATTAGTGTGGCGAGGATGTGGTTTTTCTGCATAATGATTAATGGGTTTTTCAAATTGATTTGGAGCCACAAATTTCCGAAGAAAAAAGCACTTGGGGAAAGAAATACACTAACACTAAGAAAACTTTAAGAAACGTCGAAACGAGCCATGAGCCTGCTTTTCAAAAGATATTTGAAATTAAAAACAAAGAATTTTTAAGGACCCAGACGTCTCAAAGCAAATAATAAAAAAAGGAGCCATTAAGCTCCTTTTTAATTATTGTTTTCTATCTCCAATTAATTCAGTACATAATCGATGCGGCCATCTTTTTTATCCATTGTTTTTCCAATGCCATAACCACCGGCTGCACCGATCACACCACCAATGACTGCGCCAACTACTCGATTCTTTTTATTAATGATAGCACCGCCTGCTGCCCCGGCCACACCACCAATGACGGCATCTTTTGCTGCCTTACTCCAACCTGTTTTCTTTTCTGCTTTTGCAGTTCCGGAAGATGTGTTTGAAATACTACCACTATTTGCATCACCAGCACCTGGGCTTGTTTCTGTTTTGCTTGTATTGGAAGCGACAGGAGCGGGTGTTTTTGCCTGGGTGTAAACAGGAACTCTTTTTATAATCGTTTTTACTTTTTGTGGCTGTTGAGCAACGGTTGTCTGTGCCTGCTGAGTCGGCTGTACCTGTGCTAATTCATTTTGTGATTTCCATGCGTTAAACGAAGCCAAACCAGTTGTATCGGGTTGCACTGTTTGTTGTGTTGCCTGTGTCGATGCAGGCTGTGCATTTTTATCAACCTGTGTGTTACAAGCCGCAGTAATGATGGCAAGACTTAAGAAGGGTAAAAGTTTTTTCATGTTGATTGATTTTAAAATTGACTCCTCAAATTGAGAGCCTATATGAGACACTGATGCAAGAAGAAAGTTTTAAGGGGCATTGTTAATGCTTTCTATAAAAATTGATTGAAGTAACTGAATAAAAAAGCCGCTGCTGAAGCGGCTTCAGTAACTCTTAGAAATTGATTCCCAAACCCACTTTAAATCCCCGATTGTAAGAATCAAGATTTTGATTTGCATCTACCTTTGATAAGCCATGATCGTATGATGCAGAAATGTTCACTCCGTTTGAAAACTGATAACCAACGCCACCCGTTACACCTGCATCCCAGCGATTAAATTGATTTGTTGCATCCATTGTTTTATTCAAAAGATTAAAGCCTAAAACACCAGCTGTTGTTTTTAGATCAGCCTTAGCCAAATAAGAAACCTGCGGCCCAGCGAAAAGCTGAAGACCATTGAAGTTTAATTTCAGTAAGAGTGGAACATCAACGTAATGAGAGGTCAATTTTGCTTTGGCATTTGCTCCCAAAAAATCTGCACCCTTTAAATTTAATTGTCCATTCATTTCATAACCTTTCTGAGTGTAATAAATTCCCGGTTCGATCGAAACCAGGTCACTCACTGGAATTGAAGCATTTACTCCTGCAAAAAAACCTGTGTGCCCCGATGTTGTTACATAGCCGTTTGTGTAATCAAGTAAATTATTCAAGTTGCTGATGGCATCACCTTTCATTGAGTAAGAACTTGCACCAGCCCGAATTCCAAAACTTGGCTTTGATTGAGCGATGGCCAGTGCAGAAACCGCAATTGATAGAAAAAGTAAAATTTGTTTTTTCATAAAGAATGGTGAACGAGGTTTTTGAAGCGTTCTGATTCGTTGAGAAGGCCGACAAATAAATTTGATTAATTAGGCTTAGGTAAGATTGTGTTAAACACAAGGAGATTTGTTAGAGTCCATTAACAAAAAAAGCCCGGATTAGCTCCGGGCTTTTTCAATTCGATCAGCAAGGTTATTGTTGATCATTATTCATATTGTTGTTGCTTGTTTTTGTCCTCGTTTTCCCGTTTTTGGTTTTCTTGACTGTTTTACCATTGCTGGTTATAGTTTTTATTTTTGTTTTTGTGTTCTTGTCAGCATTCATGTCTGTATTCGAATTCATATCTGAATTCATTGCAGCATTTGTATCTGTTGAGTTAATCGTGTTGGTGTTGGTAGTGTTCATTTGTGGTTGATCAACTCTTAAATAATCGGCTACTGCAGCACCACTTTCGTCCATATATACATTTTTGAGTTCGCCGTTATCCAGGATGCGAACCAGGTACATTGACGTATCGTGATGATTGCTTTTCATTGCAGTAATGTCATACACCTGTTGTTTGTATTGGTTAAGTGCATTTGTAATTACTGCATCGGGAACATAGGTTTGTAAAACCGGAAGTGCAACTGTATAGCCAACTACTCTTTCAGGATAGTAACTGGAATTGTAATAAGGATCTGTGCTGTAATAAACGTTGGTGTAACGTCCATTGCTGTTAAGATAATAGCCATGGTACCAGTCCGAAGTTGGACGATCCCACATCACACTACTTGCACTTGGATTGTTGGTTTGAAAATTTTGTTGAACATAAGTAGGAATACCATAAGCACTGTAGTTAGATGTCGAAGTGTTATTGTATGCCTGGCTGTTGGTGGTTGATTGATTGGTGGTTGTATTGGTGGAATTGTTCATGTCGGTGGAATTCATGTTACTCATTCGTGTAGTTGTGTCGTTGGTTTGACCTGTGGTCCGGGTTGTTGTATCCTGTGCAAACACTGCCCAACTACATGCTGCTAAAACCATTGATAGGAATATCTTTTTCATACATCATCAATTTAATTGTTACCGTTAAAAGTTTATTCACTTATTACAAGGAGTATGCCCGTTGATACAGCCTGTACAATTCAGCGCCGGAAAAAATTTTACAGACGGATAAAAATATCCTGATATGAAGAAAATTTTGCTTTAGGAAAACTCTGGCAAGTAGGTTTCGAATGTTGTAGTATCCAGTGAGAATGCTGAAATAAAAAAATGATAACTGAACAATGCCGCAAAGAATTACACAAGGTAAAGTCAGCCAAAGAACAAAAGCTAAATAGTAGTAATATGGCTAGGCTCATGATAAATTTGATTTTCATTTTGTATCTTTTGGACAAATACACCGCTATATGACTACAGTTAAAGATATCCTCTCCCGTAAACCGGAAACAGTTTTTATTCCACAAGGTGCAACTGTGTTGGATGCATTAAAACTGATGGCTGAAAAAAATATCGGTTCTGTTGTGGTTACCGATGCTGATGGCAATTACAAAGGCATTGTTACCGAAAGAGATTATTCAAGAAAGGTTGTACTTAAAGGAAAGAATTCCACAACAACCCCGGTTGAAGAAATTATGACTACCGATTGTCCGACCGTTGGCTTGAAAGATGGTGTAGAACATTGCAGACAATTGATGACTTCCCTGAACATTCGTTATTTACCGGTGTTTTCAGCAAATGAGTTGAAGGGAATTATTTCAATGAGTGATGTTGTGAAAGAAACAATTGCAATGCAGCAGCAAACTATCGACCACTACAAACAATATATTAGCTTATAATCAAACTTTTTCGGAAACGGCCGTTGCGCAAAGAGAAAGAAATTGTTTTGCCAGCTTTTCCAGTTCTGAGTAAACCAAAGGCTTGGTAACAAACTCGGCTCCCCATTTTCTTGCGAAGGCTCTATCCAATTCGCTTGAAGAGGTTGTGAACAATACGACAGGTAGCGATGCAAAATCCTCTGTTTGGCGAACTCGAATCAAGGCTTCCCTTCCGTCCATCCCGGGCATATTAATATCCAAGACCAGCAAACACGGTAAGCTATGATTTCGTTTTGCTTGTTTTAAAAATTCTAATGCCTCAAAACCATTGCTTGTATGAATGAGATGGGTGCTGCCGTCATATTGCTCAAATGCCTGTTTAATCATGAACAAGTCGTCAAGATCATCTTCAGCATAAAGTATAGTATGTGTGTGTTTGTCGGCAGACATAAGAATTGTAAATGTAAGTCAATTCCCTGCAGTGAAAAATTTAGTTTGTAGGAGTAACTTAACAATAACATTAAGAAAATAAATTCATTCAGATTAATTTTAAGCCGCCCAATTAAAAGAGCTTTATTGATCATTTACAACTGATTTTGCTTGAAGAATTTTATTGCAGTTTTATTTTTATTTTTTATGTGCTCGGCAGAGGCACAGATTCGTTTCAGTGTTTCACCTGACATTTCGCTGATGCGAAATTTTAGTCCAAAACAAAAGTTTTGGGCTTTGGGAGAAACCGTGCAGGGTAATGTTCATTTTTCGCCAAAGGAAACCATGTATGCCTGGATTAGTTATTACACACCGGGAAAGTTTAAAAACAATCTTATTGCCGACGCAAAATCAAATGCCACCTCTCCGCTGGCTGTTCCTTTCCGAGCAACATCCAAATGGCGCAATAATGAATTTTCGATTGGATGGAAACATTTCTTTAAGGGAGCTTTTGATTATGAGGATGCCATTAACATTTATGGCCTGGCCGGGTTTGGCCTGATGTTCACCAAAGTTGAAAACGTGTTCAACACTTCTATTGATACAGCCCAGTATAATGTTCCGGTGCTCCCCGGCAACAACAAGTTTAACAGGCTCACACTTGATTTGGGAATTGGTGCAGAATATCCGCTTGGTGCTGATTTTTTTATTTACACTGATTTGCGCACATGGATACCCGCGTCTGATTATCCTTCCAAATATTTAGTTAGCAATAAAAATGTTCCGCGGCCTTTTATGATTAGCGCAGGATTGCGAATATTATTTGACTATTGAGTTTTCACATCAAATCTTCCATCAGTAACAGTAATTGGTGAAGCTGAGCTATCAATGCTTCCGGCAGTAAATTCAAAGGTTCCCGAAACTATGTGGCTTATTGTATCACGTTTTGTAATGGTAATTGTGCCGGTGTACTTGCTGCTTGTAATCCATTGATTCAAAGGATTGATTTCCCTTTTTACATAATACGCATAACTGCCCGATTGATAGGGATAAATATCTGTGTTTGCATTGAGTTGGTAGGTGCCCGTGGCATTCATATTCTTAATGTAAATTTCAAACTCAGACTCTTTTGGTTCTGAAGCAAAATTTCTTGCATTTAAAACAAAATCGCCCGTGCCTGTAAAACGTGCTTCGAGAATAGTCCCTGTATTGGTAATACCAAAATGCTGCGGTACCCAATAGTTGCCATCTAGTTTCAGGCCGAAAGTATTCGCGCCCGTTTGAGTTGCTCCCGGTAAATCATTAACGGATTTTTTGCAGCTTGAAAAAATAATCAGTGCAGAAAAAATAAATAGAACATTTTTCATGGATAGCTTTTGTTTTTCTTGTTCATAAATCGTGCAAATGATGGTTTTTATTGCGAAACGAAAATGGCTTTTAACTTTACCGCCTTAAAAAATAATTTCATGCAGTCAGGCACAACCATTCAGTCCATTGAAATTTACAAGCTGTTTATTGATCTGAAAGAACCCTTTGTCATTTCCCTTGGTCCGCAGAATGATGTTCAAAATATTATTGTTATCATTCGTACACAAGACGGTTGTGCAGGCTATGGCGAATGTAGTCCATACATGTCTATCAATGGTGAAAGCGTTGACACTTGCTTTATCGTTGGGCAGTATTTCGCAAAAGTTTTAAAAGGGGAAAATGCATTGAACATTGCCGGGTGCATGGAGATGATGGATAAAACCATTTATGGAAATACCAGCATTAAAAGTGCATTTGACATTGCCCTGCATGATATTGCAGCACAGCATTCGGGAGTTCCGATTTATAAATTTTTAGGCGGAGAAAAAAACAAGGTTTTAGAAACCGATTACACTGTGAGCATTGGTGATCCTCAAAAAATGAAGGCCGATGCAATAAAAATAAAAGAGCAGGGTTTCCCTGCGGTGAAAGTAAAATTGGGCGAAACAAAAGAAAAAGATTTTGAAAGAATAAAAGCAATTCGTGAAGGCATCGGCAACAATCATCCTTTGCGCATTGATGCCAACCAGGGATGGAAAACTGCTGACAACGCCATTGATGTTCTTCAGGCCCTTGCTCAATTCAATATTGAATATTGTGAAGAACCCATTTTGCGATATCGTTTTATGGAGCTGAATAAAGTTTCCGAGGCATCTCCCATTGCAATTATGGCGGATGAAAGTTGCAGCGATGAATATGATGCGGAACGTTTGATTCAACTAAGGGCCTGCAAAATGTTCAACATCAAACTGGGAAAATCTTCCGGCTTCCATAAAGGATTGAAGATTGCACAATTGGGTGCAAAAGCAAACATGCACATGCAGGTTGGAGGTTTTATGGAATCGCGTTTGGGAATGACCGCATCAGCGCATCTTGCTTTAGCCAATGATCACATTCATCATTGCGATTTTGATACACCATTAATGTTTACAGAAGATCCTGTTATCGGAGGAATCAAATATTTGGCCGGCGGCGTTATTGACGTGCAGGACACTCCAGGATTGGGAGCAGTGATTGATGAGAGCTATTTAAAAAAAGCTGAGAAAGCACTTATAAAATAGCACCTTCGTCGGTTTGATACTTGATTGTACCAACTAACTCTCCTTTGTAATAAATAATACTTTCTCCAAGACTGTTTAGAATGCTGAACTGTCTTTTCTCTTCAATATTCGGAGCATGACCAAGGAAGGTTGAAATAAGTTCATGAATCAACCTGTTTTTTTCCATAGCCATTTTGAGCAAAATGTTTTTTTCGGACATCGCTTTGGTTTTTAAGCATCAAGAAGTCGGATTAAAATCTAAAGTGAGGTACAGATAGCAAGGAATCGTTCAAGGGGGAAGAAAATCGTTGACGAAATTAATTTTTCTGGCAACATCACAAAATAAATCACAGATTTTTTTTCCAACTATTTTTCAGGAGCAGGCGTATTGTCTTTCCAATGCCACAAATGAAGGCAGGCATACGTTCTGTACGGTGACCACTTTGACGAGAGTTTCAACATCTTTTCTCTGAATTGTTTTTTATTGGAGTTGTCAAGTTTGTACAATTTGATCATTGCCATCTGAATACCGTAGTCATCAATAGAAAAGATATCTTCTCTTCCCAATGTAAACATCAAAAGCATTTCAACTGTCCATTTACCAACCCCTTTAATTTGTGTAAGCAGTTCGATAATTTCTTCATTGCTCATTTTTTTTAGTTTCTTATCATCGAGTTTATGATCAATAGCGAACTGTGCAACATTTAAAACATATTGCGTCTTAGCGTTGGACATCCCGATTGCTCTTAATTTTTCAAAAGGTGTTGCTACGATTTGTTCCGGGGTTGGTTCTTTACCTTCATAAATTTCAAGAAAGCGGCGGTAAAGAACCTGTGCAACTTTGGTTGACAACTGTTGGCTCATTATTGAAGCACAGAGTCGCAGGCAAATATTTTTATGGAATTTTAATTGGAAGGGTTCATGGGCGGCAACAAGCTTTGCCAATTTTTTGTCTTTAGAGAGCTGGTCGATATAATGCATAATTAAAAGATGAAAAATTAGAAATTAAAAATGGTTCGTTGAACAAATTTTGTTGAATGGAAAGAAAAATAATTGTTACTAAGGATGGCTCACACAGTATTTCAATTCCTGAATTAGGTGTGACTTATCATTCCCTTCATGGTGCAATCCGCGAATCGATACATGTGTTCATTGAAGCAGGGTTCAAATTTCTCATCAAGGATTTATTTACTCCTACAATTAACATTTTAGAAATGGGTTTTGGCAGCGGGTTAAACGCTTTTTTAACTGCAATTGAATCGGAGAAAATAAAAAGAAAAGTTTATTACACTGCCCTTGAAAAGTTTCCAATTCCTATTGAAGAAGCAGAAGAGTTGAATTATTCTAAAATGCTTGGTCATGAAGAATTATTCAGGAAATTTCATCGATCAAACTGGAATGAGCACTTAATGATTTCAGAATATTTTTGTTTTCAAAAAGAAAATATTTGTCTTCAGAATTTATCAACCTCTCAACAGTTCAACCTCATTTATTACGATGCTTTTGCACCAAATGCGCAACCGGAGTTATGGACAAAAGAAATTTTTGACAAACTGTTTCATGTGCTTGAACCGCATGGAGTTTTTGTTACTTATTGTTCCAAAGGTGATGTAAGAAGAGCCCTGATTGCTGCTGGCTTTGACGTAAAAAAATTGCCCGGACCACCGGGCAAAAGAGAAATGTTGAGAGCAATAAAATGTTAACTCAAATTCCAGCTCATATTCCCATCTTTTTCATCTTTCAACTGAATTCCAATCTCGGCTAACTGGTTTCTTATCTTGTCAGAAGTTGCCCAGTCTTTTTTCGAACGGGCTTCTTTCCTAAGTTCAATCAGGACCTCCATCACTCCTTTCAATTTATCTGCTTCGGCTTCTGTTTCACTTTTTAAGCCTAAAATATCTTCTACATAAACTTTCATTTTCTCTTTTAGAGAATTGAACGTTTCAGAAGTTAAAGCATCAAGAGGAATCGATTTATCTTTTAGAGAATTGATGACAGGAACAATTTCAAACAGGTTGGCTAACACTTTTGCAGTGCTGAAATCATCGTTCATAAAATCATCCAACTCATTCAACAGCCTGTTCACTTTATCATTTAGTTCTTTATTACCCGGTGCCAATTGTCCATCGCCTGTTGCTTGTTGCTTCAGCCATTCATACGGCTCCATCAAACGCTTCAGACCTTTTTCAGCAGCCAACAAAGCTTCATTGCTAAAGTCCAATGTGCTTCGATAATGCGTTTGCAAAATGAAAAACCGAATGGTCATTGGTGAATAAGCTTTTTCCAATAGCGGACTATCTCCACTGAATAACTCGGTCAACTTGATCACATTATTATAGCTCTTTCCCATTTTACGCCCGTTAATGGTGATCATGTTATTATGAATCCAGTAACGAACAGGCGCAATATGATTGCAAATGGTACTCTGTGCAATTTCACTTTCATGGTGCGGAAACAGCAGGTCCATTCCACCGCCATGAATATCAAATTGCTTTCCCAGGTATTTTGTACTCATTGCCGAGCACTCGATATGCCATCCCGGAAAACCTTCTCCCCACGGGCTTTGCCAACGCATGATGTGTTCAGGCGGTGCAGCTTTCCACAAAGCAAAATCTGCCCTGTCTTTTTTTTCTTCTTGTCCTTCAAGGTCTCTTGTTGTTTCCAGCAAATCATCAATGATTCTTCCGCTTAGCTTTCCATAGTCATGTCCCTTGGCATATTTTTTTACATCGAAATATACGCTTCCATTAATTTCATAGGCATAACCTGCGCTGATCAATTCCTGGATCATGCTGATTTGTTCAACAATATGGCCTGTTGCTGTTGGTTCGATGCTAGGAGGCAAATTGTTGAATTGATCCATGGCCCAATGAAAAAGATTGGTATACTTCTGAACCAGTTCCATTGGTTCCATTTTTTCAATTTGCGCTTTGGTTGAAATTTTGTCAACAGCTTCTCTTCCCTCTTCTTCAAAATGGCCGGCATCTGTGATGTTGCGGACATATCTGACCTTATAACCAAGATGCATAAGGTAGCGGTAAATAACATCGAACGTAATGTAGGGTCTTGCATGACCCAAATGACTTTCCCCGCTAACGGTCGGTCCGCACACGTACATACCAACATGGCCGGGGACAAGGGAAATGAATTCTTCTTTATCTCTGATGTAGGAATTATAAACTTTTAGCTTACTCATAACGGAAAATTTGATCGTAAAGAATGTTGTTTACGGGGATTTTGCCTAACGGCAACAACAAGTATGAAATAATTTTACGATCATGGTGATCAAAGATAACCGATTATTTTTTCAGTTCCACATCACTAACAAGCATATAATGGTCGGAGTAATTTTTTATGATCCTGTTAAATTGTTTGATCGCAAAATTTTTTGTTGTTAACATGTAATCGATGCGCAGCGTGGGAGCAATGTTCACAAATGTTCTCCCCACGCCTAGCCCCGTCATTAAAAAAGCATCCTGCAGATCATTGTTCTTAATTGTGAAATAAGTGTAGGAGTTGGGAACATCATTAAAATCGCCGGTCAACACAAATGGATATGGCGATTTATTGATTTCATTTCTTACAATATCCGCCTGAACTGAACGGTTAATTACTCCACGCTTTAGTTTTGAAAAAATACCTCTTGATTTTTTTACGTTTTCTTCGTTTGTATTGCTTTTTATATCTTCTATGGTTTCATAATCCTTCTTCTGAAATTGCACAGACTGCAGATGCGTCGTGTACACCCGAACAGTGTCGCCTTTAAATACAATATCTGCATGCAGCAACGCTTCAGGCAGGCTCGGTTTGGGGTACCGAATTAATCCTGTGTCCAGCAAGGGGTATTTTGAAAAGATAGCCTGGCCGTACCATTGCAGGTAACCATCGTTATCGTAAGAAAAATAATAGTACGGATAACCGAGCTCTTTTACAATGTAGTCGAGATTATTATAGTAAACAGAGTCGGTAGACGTAAAAAATTCCTGGAAGCAAAGAACATCGGCATTTTGTTCTTTGATCTGGTCCATCATTTTCATTCTTATTTGACTTCCTTTATTGTTGTTGCGCTTCCACTCCACGAAGCGGGCAACGTTCCAGTGGGCAATACGCAAAACGTTTTGTGGTTTGTTATAGTCAAACTTGTCGGAAATGTGAAAACCAAAAAAAACAAGAATACTTTTATAACCAATACCGATCGCAACTAAGGAAATCAGCATCCACCTCGGTTTAAAGACCAGCCAAAAAAGGATAAATGCGATAAGTGTAATGATGATAAAAGCAAAGCCCAGTCCTATTAAGGAAATGAGCCACCATTTTTTGGGATTGAGGTAGGGAGCAATGCAGGCGAGTAAAAAAATAATGGCAACAACACTGTTGAGAACAATAAAAAAGATTTTCGTAAAGCTTCGGTAAGTGGCCATGCACCACGAATTTAATTCACGAATTACATGAATTAAAACGAATAAGGAAGTGCTTAAATGTTAAATGACCATTGCCGGTCCTTAAAGCAGGTCGTCCTGGCTGGCCCGCTTCAAAATTTCCCTTTCTTCTTCTGATAAAGAATGATATCCCTTCTGACCAATCTTATCCAGGATCTCATCTATTTTTTGTTGAGTGATGTTTGGTGTTTTCTTGAAAGGTTGAATGGTTGCCTTATAAAAAAATTGCGACTTGACTGTTTTGCCTTTTTTTGGTTTTTCAGGGTCGAATAAATTATTCACCCATTCATATAAATTGTTCATCCAGCTTCCCCAATCTCTTCCTTTCTGCAATTGTGTCATGAATAGAAAACCCATTGCACCTCCAGCAATGTGAGCAATGTGTCCACCCGGATTTCCCTCAGGAATTGTCGCCAGATCGATAATTAAATAAAGAATGGTGATAACCCAAATTGGGATACCTCCGTTGAGCATACTGAAAATTCTATAATTCGGTGCCAGTGTTGTTGTAGCAATTGCAATTGCCATAATTCCCGCCGACGCACCATAAGCCTGGGCAACTGCAACATGTTCTTTCAATGGTGGAACTATATTGTAGGCGAGCATGTAAGTGAATGCACCCGCCAACGCTCCATAAATAAAAATGGGAAAGATGTTACGGTTCCCCGACAGGTCCTGCAGAATATAACCAAATGCCCAAAGCCATAAAAGATTTCCGAGAATATGCCAAACGTTGCTGGTGTCATGAACAAACATGTGCGTAACCAAAGTCCATGGGCGGGAAAGGAATTTATCCAAGTCGGCCGGCAAGGTTAACCAGGTAAAAAAATTATTATAGAACGAAGAAAGGCCCTGGTCAGCAAAACTGAAGTAGTAAACTACTTTTACAAATGCCATTATCACAAATACAACCAGGTTGATTGCGATCAACATGGTTAGTGCATTCCCATCCTGGCCAATGGAAAGCCGATGTTTGTTTCTTTGTTGATAGTAACTCATGGTGTTAATCTAAAAGCTGCAATTTATCTGCCACATTAATAAAACGTTCTTTTGTTGGTTTTGTTCCAAATCAAAACCAAAATAAACCCGGTTATTGCTCCACCTAAGTGTGCAAAGTGAGCCACATTGTCGCCACTCATATTAGCCACACCGCCGAAAAGATCGATTGCGGCCATCCCAATAACTGCCCATTTTGCTTTTACCGGAATTGGAATGAACATGATATATAATTCGGTGTTTGGAAATAAATATGCAAAAGCAACCAACAGGCCCATAATCGCCCCTGAGGCTCCAACAGCAGGAGCAGCAGCGCCTAACAATGAAGTAATCCGCGGATCGTTCGCATTTAATTCAATTACTGAAAGCAACTGTTCGCATCTGAAATATTGAATTGCTAAATGACAAGCCGCTGCGCCTACTCCGCAAATAAGGTAAAAAAGTAAAAAGCGTTTTCCTCCCCACACATTTTCTAAAATTCTTCCGAACATCCAAAGCGCAAACATGTTGAACAGGATATGATAAATTGGCCCGTGAGCAAACATGTGTGTTGCTATCTGGTAAGGTTGAAATTTTTCGAAATCGGCATAAACCCCGTTGAACACAAGAATATCATGCAGCTTTTGCGGCATGACAGGATATAAGGAAATTCTCTCTGTTAGGTGATATTGTTTGTCGAGTAATTGTTGCGCAACCCAAACAAGAGCATTGATGATAACAAGATTTTTTACAATTGGTGGAAAATTACTGGGCCTGTAATATTTAAAATCGCTCATCGGTTTTTATTTACGTTTTAACTGAACAACATTTTCAATGTGGTGTGTATGAGGAAACATATCCACCGGTTGCAGTTTTGTTACTTCATATTTTTGATCCAGCAAGGCAAGATCTCTTGCCTGGGTTGCCGGGTTACAGCTTACATACACAACGGTTGCTGCTTCGATTTCCAAAATTTTTCTTACCAGCTTTTCATGCATGCCTGCACGGGGGGGATCGGTGATGATCACATCGGGTTTCCCATGCTGAGAAAAAAAACCATCATTACAAATATCGATTACATCGCCTGTAAAAAATTGTGCATGTTCAATATTATTGAGCAATGCATTTTCTTTTGCATCTTGGATCGCTTCTGCAATTGCTTCCACGCCAATAATTTTCTTTGCCCCTTTGCTGCAAAAAATTCCAATGCTTCCTGTTCCGCAATACAAATCATATAAAGTTTGAGAACCATCTAATCCAGCAAACGCTCTTGTAATTTGATAAAGCTTTTCAGCCTGTTTGGTATTGGTTTGAAAAAAAGACTTAGGCCCAATTTTAAACCGGAAATCTTCCAGCCGTTCAATCACATAACCTTTTCCCAAATAACTGACCGGTTCGAGATCACTTAGTGAATCGTTCTTTTTTAAATTGATTGTGTAAACCAAAGTTGTAATCTGCGGAAATTGTTGTTTCAAAAAATCAAGGACTTCTACTCTTTTTTCTTCATCGTCCTGTCCAAAAACAACGTTCACCATCACTTCGCCTGTCGTGCAAATGCGAAGCTGAAGATTGCGCAAAAAACCTTTGTGTTCACGGTAATCATAAAAACTCATCTTTTTCTGCCATGCAAATTCACGAAGAGCATTCCGGATTTCGTTATTGGGTTCCGGTTGCAGCCAGCATTTTTCAATGTTCACCACTTTATCGAAAAAACCTTTTGCGTGAAATCCTAAAACATTTCGCAAACTTTTTTCTTTGTCAGCTTTATCAAACTTGCCGTTTGGTATGTACTCCTTGGTTGAAAAAGTATATTCTAATTTGTTTCGATAAAATTTGTCCTCACCGGCGCCGGCAATTGGCAAGGCATCGGGAAGTTCTATCTTTCCGATCCTGGTTAAATTATCAATTACCTGTTGTTGTTTGTATTGAAGTTGTTTTTGATAAGGAAGCATTTGCCATTGGCAACCGCCACAAACACCAAAATGCTGACAAAAAGGCTCTACTCTTTGTTTTGAAAATGATTTGAATTGAATTGGATAACCTTCAGCCCAGTCTTTTTTATTTTTTGAGAGCCTAATGTTGACAACGTCGCCCGGAACAACATTTTCGATAAAAATCACTTTGCCGTCCATTCTTGCTAATGATTTTCCTTCGGCAGCATAATTCTCAACCAATACTTCTTCAAGAACAATATTTTTCTTTTTTCTCACTTTTCAAAAGTAGGCATTCCGCCTGTGTCTGCTGAGGTGGTGAAGAGATTTAAGATGTCTTTATTAAATATTGATACCCCTTGTATTTATCTACCATAGAATTACCGAATGTGCAAGCCAGTAACACAACAAAAGCTAAATAGTAGTAATATCGATGGCTACATACTGATCTATTCCTAATTTTGGGCCCTCAATTTTACAAATGCGGATACACAAAGAAGGGTTAGCCACAATTTTGATCAGTACTGTTGTTGTTGCGGTGGTTTTGTTACTTACATTTTTTTTAATTGCTCCAAGGTTTCCGGTTTTAGCCTGGATCATTGGAATCGGTATTATTGGTTTGTTGATTTTTATTCTTTCTTTTTTCCGAATTCCAAACAGAAACCATACAGAAAGTGATGATGTGATTGTTGCGCCTTGCGACGGGACTGTTGTGGTAATTGAAGAGGTTCAACCCGATGAATATTTCAAAGAAAAGCGTTTGCAACTTTCCATTTTTATGAGTCCGCTCAATGTGCATGTCAATCGAAACCCTGTAAGCGGAGAAGTGCTGTACAGTCAATACCACAAGGGAAAATATTTGGTGGCATGGCATCCGAAATCCTCAACTGATAATGAAAGGCACAGTGTTGTTTATAAACACAGGGGCAAGGAATTGCTGGTGAAACAAATTGCAGGGGCCTTGGCAAAACGCATTGTCAATTATTTGAAACCCGGCGACGTTGTGAAGCAGGGAGAAGAAATGGGTTTTATCAAATTCGGTTCGAGAGTGGACCTTCTATTGCCACTGGATACGGAAATTGAAGTGAAGATCAACCAGAAAGTAAAAGGAGGAGTAACCGTTCTTGCAAAATGGTAGGACGGTGAAGGGTCACTCCTCAATCGTGTATTGAAGAGTTGATCAATAAAAACGGTCCTTACATAATTAAGGGACAAAAAATTCGCGCAAGTGGTGATTCGAGTTTGTGTAATTGTTCCTAACTTAAAGGAACAATTTCCCTTGCATGAAAAAGTATCTATTGGCCGGAGCCGCCGGGCTTTTGTTAACTGCCGGAGTTACCGCAACAGTTTTGAACAACGGCCACAAAAAAACAACCACAAAGACAAGCAAAACTTGCCCTTATCATCATTGCATCAAGGGTTCTAACGCTGCTTGCTACTAAAGGAAAAGTCCCGCCCAACGGTGGGACTTTTTATAAAAACCCCTTCAATTGTTTTAATTCGGTAATCGTGTATGTAGGATTCAGGTCTTGTTTTACATTATTATAGTTTACATGCACCTGGTCCATTCCAACTGTCATTGCGCCCAAAACGTCAACGTCCAAACTGTCACCAATCATGATGCTTTCATCAACCGTGGCACCGGTTTTACTCATTGCATATTCAAAAATTTCTTTTTGAGGTTTTAGGCTGTTGGATCCTTCCGAAGTAACGATTTCTTCAAAAAAACCGTGCAGTCCTGAACTTTTCAATTTGCTGTGCTGTGTTTTTTCAAAACCATTGGTGATTAGATGCAAATGATAATTTTCATCTTTTAAGTATTGCAAAACTTCTTTTGTGTCAGGAAATAGAATGGTTCTGCTTGGAAGCAATTGCAAAAACAATTCACTTAATTGTCTTGCCAGGTCCTCATCTGCAATGTGAAAGTCCAAAAGTGTAAGCCACATTCTTTTCAATCGTAATTCTTCCTGCTTGATAAAACCGTTGCGATAACGTGCCCAAAGTCTTTCGTTGTGCTCAAGATAATTTTTATGAAAGAGATCAAAATCGTGAACGCCTTTATCAACCAGTTTTAAGTCGATGTGCAATTGTTGCAGCGTTGCCCTTGCGTTGGCATCAAAATCCCAAAGTGTATGATCAAGATCGAAGAAAAGGTGTTTGTATTTCATTTATGCTTGGTAAAATAGAAGTTAGATTTGTATAAGAAAGGGCACAAAAATAATAAAATATGAATGCTGTAATTACAGGTGCATCGAGAGGAATTGGAAAAGCGACCGCTGAAATTTTTGCAACCCATGGTTATGATCTTTTTTTATGTTCAAAAAATGAAGAACATCTTTTACAAACAATAGAACAATTGAAAAAAGATTTTCCGAACATTTCTGTTGATGGAAGAGCGTTCGACCTCGGCAAAAAACAGCAGGCGATTTTATTTGGCGAGTGGATTTTAAATAATGTTGACGTCGTTGATGTCTTAGTGAACAATGCAGGAACTTTTATTCCTGGAAATATTTCCGACGAACCCGAGGGCGCATTGGAAACAATGATGGAAGTAAACCTGTACAGTGCGTATCACACAACAAGAACTTTGCTTCCGAAAATGATTGAAACAAAAACAGGACATATTTTTTCTGTTTGCTCGATTGCAAGTCTTGCTGCCTATTCAAATGGAGGTGCTTACAGCATCAGCAAATTTGCATTACTGGGCTTTACAAAGAATTTGCGGAAGGAAATGCAGCCACATGGAATAAAAGTTACTGCAGTTATTCCCGGGGCAGTTTATACCGATTCGTGGAAGGGTGCGGTTGCAGAACAGAGAATTATGAAATCAGAAGATATCGCCAGGATAATTTACAGTGCCACCCAACTTTCCGAGCAGGCAGTTGTTGAAGAGATTGTGATCCGTCCGCAGTTGGGTGATTTGTAACCATTGATCAATTTGAACGATCATTGCAAGATTCTGAGTCTTATTTTCGGTTTAGCATGAAAACAGGGTTTTTTGGTTTTATTGTTTTGTTCTTTTTCAGCCTTGCAGATGCGCAAAGAATACAAACTGTCGTTCCCAGGCAACCTGTTGTTATCGGCAATGCTTTCCAAATCCAGTATATCGTCACAGGTCCAAACTCATTAATCAATATTTCTTCTCCTTCCTACCAGGATTTGCAAATTGTTAGCGGACCAAACCGTTTCAAAGGCAATGCAACGATTAATGGAAAAGTTCAACCAATCGAGAATATTGCTTACACGGTTGTGCCATTAAAAACAGGAACAATCAAGATTGATGGGCTTTCTGTAACCTTCAAAGACGGAGAAGAAAAAAGCAATGTTGCAACGGTAACGGTTATTTCTCCTCCCAAAGCAAGCTTCAACACAAGTTCCAGTTATACAGATGTCAATCTTTATACACCGTCTTCAAAAGCCGATATCGATAAATTGATTGCAGAGAATCTTTTTATTAAAACTGAAGTTGACAGAAAAGACTGTTTGTTGGGCGAACCAATTGTTGCCACATTTAAATTGTATTCAAGGCTTCAATCTACCTCCGAAGTGATCAATGCCCCAAGCCTGTATGGATTTAGTGTGATGGACATGATTAATATTTATGAAGCCCATCAATCGGTTGAAACCATCAACGGAAAAATTTTTAATACTGCGGTTTTAAGAAAATTGCAGTTGTATCCCGAGCAAACAGGTAAGTTGACCATTGATCCAATGCAATTGCAAAACGAAATTGAGTTTGATGACTCTGCAACAGGAAAAAAGACAATAGTTCAGAAAATGATTGCTTCAAATGCAGTTGACATCAATGTAAGACCTTTGCCAGGAAAACAGCCACCTGACTTCTCAGGGGCTGTAGGGGACTTCACCATCACGGCCGATTTTGGAAAAAATAAAATTCAAACCAATCAACAAGGAAAGTTAACGCTTACTATTACCGGCAAAGGAAATTTTTTACAATTTGGCGCGCCGGTTGTTCATTTTCCAAAAGCTTTCGATGTTTTTGACCCTGTAGTTTTAGACAGCCTGGATAAAACCGCTGCCCCGACCGAAGGGAAAAGACAATACAGTTTTTCATTCAATAGTGACAGTGTTGGTTCCTTTTTGATTCCTCCCGCCACATTTAGTTTTTTCGATACGAAAACGTCAGCTTACAAAACAGTTCATTCTGATTCTTTAAGCGTATATATAAGTGCAGGAGCTCAAAATATTAGTAGCAGCCGAAGAGAAATAACAGAAGGCCAAACAAGAAAGTTGTGGCTGATTTCATTATTAGTTTTGATTGCAGCGATGTTTTTTGCCGGGAGAAGACTGCTTAAAAGAAAGCAATTGAACGAAAAAGAAACTTCAAAGGGGTCTAAAACCTATATTCAAAAATTTAATGAGATCGATTTTCAGCAAAATCAAAAACAGGTTTGTTTCGAAATACAAAAGCTGCTTTCAGAACTCAGTAAAGATTTTTCATTAACAAAATCACTGGAGCAGGAATTAAGATCGATTCAGGCTGAATGCCAACTCATGATCTATTCAGATGTTTGGGCTGAAGACAAAGTGGAAGAACTAAAAAACAAAACTTCGCTTTTGCTGCGAAAGATAGAGAAATAATCACTCTGCATATTTATAACCCACACCCCGAACGGAATGAAAATACTTTGGATTGCGGCTGTCTTCTTCAAAATATTTTCTGAAGTTCAGAATAAAATTATCGATTGTTCTTGTTGTGGGATAGACGTTATAGCCCCAAACCGATTGAAGAATCTTTTCACGGGGAACCACTTCGTTTTTATTTTCAATTAAAAGTTTCAGCAGCATGGATTCTTTTTTGCTCAACTGAATTTTTTCTCCTTTGGCCGTTTTTGCCTCTTGAGCTTTAAAGTCGATTATATGTCCGCCAAAACTATAAGTATCGCCAAGTGAAGATTTTTCCTGCAGCCTTTTATTTTTTTGAATAAGCTTATGAACTCTCAACAATAATTCTTCAAGGTTGAATGGTTTGGTAAGATAATCGTCAGCCCCTTTTTTCAATCCCATTACCCTGTCTGCACTGCTGTCTTTTGCACTCAAAATCAAAATTGGAACTTCAAGATTACTAAGACGAATGTTTTGGGCTACACTGAACCCGTCCAATTCAGGAAGCATCACATCCAAAACAATAAGATCGAAATATTCATTTTGAATGGCTTTCATTGCCGCAACACCATCGAAGGCAGATGTTACCTCGTAACCTTCGAGCTCAAGGTTCAGTTTAAGTGCTTCGTGCAGATTCTCTTCGTCTTCTACCAACAGGATAGATGGTTTGGAAGGATTGAACATTCCTGAAAAAATTTAACTGTAAAAACTAACTATAAAATTACTGCCTTGGGGCTTATTATCTTCAATATGAATTTCCCCGTTGTGGTCCTCTGCAATTTTTTTGCACAGATACAGGCCTAATCCTGTTCCTTTTGTTTTTCGTGTCTGTTCATTACCAATGCGATAAAATTTTTTGAAAACGTTTTTCCTTTCGCCGCTTTCAATGCCCTGGCCTTCATCCTTTACACTGAAATCAATCCTTCCTTCATGCTTATGCAGTTCTATTGTAACAGGTTTGTCTTTGGGAGAATATTTATTGGCGTTTTCTAAAAGATTGCTCACTAATAGTTTCAATAAAAGCGGATCTGCGCTAATGTCAATATCATCATCAATATCCTGGATGAGTTTACGGTCATGGTAACGGGCGGAAAACTGGTGCGCAACATCACTAACCAAATCTGACAAATTCAATTCTTCTTTTGAAACATGATATGAACGGCCATCGAGCTGGGAGGATATTAAAATGTTATTGATTAGAGAGTCAAGTCGCAAGGTTTCCTGCAAAGTCATGCTTAACAGCTTTTCTTTCTTTTCTTCATCCAATTTATATTTCTGCAAGGTTTCAAGATTCAACCGGGAAACAGCAATAGGTGTTTTTAGTTCGTGGGTGATGGCCATTACAAAATTTTGCTGCTGTTGCTGTGCTCTGAATTGTCTTCTTACCGAACGATAGATGTAGACTGCGCCAATTAGAATAAGAACAAAAAACGTTGCGCCCTCACCAATATATTTGGCAATGTTTCTTTTTCTCTGATCTTCAATATTGGCAAGTTGTGTTTGAAAGCTCAACGAATTTGGAATTGTGATGGTCTGCAAATGTTCCTTTCGCAAACGGTACATCGTTTCATTTTGACTGTACAAAGAAAAAAACCACCAAACTAAAGCGGCTATGATATAAATGAGCAATATCCAATAAATGATTGTTGTAAGCTGCGGCTTCCATTTACGCTCTGAGGTCATGTTATTGCGGTTTCTTTTCTATTCGCAAACCAACATTCAGCACATTTTCCAAAGGATCTTTGCGCATGATCTGTGCAATAGTAAATGTATATTCACCCTGCTTGAGCAAGATGCCTTCCGGCGGTGTAATTCTTATGCGGTGTTCATAGAGGTCGTCCATTGCGGTTCCCAGCCAGCCTTCATTGTTTGCCAGGGGCAATTCATACTGGCCGCTTACAGCAGCCTGCCCTTTTAACTGGTAAGTAAGGCTGATCCAAATATTATTGAACTCGTATTTTTCATTATGCCGAAGCACAACAAAAACATCGTAGCGGCTTTGCGTGTCCTTAATTTGAAATGTAAACTGCGGCCGGAAACCGGTTTTCCATTCCTGTTTGGGAATTGGAACTACTTTTTCATATAAGTCCATCGTTTGACAGGAAGAAAGAAACAAGGTGCATGCAATAAGCTGCAAGCAGAGAAAATGGAAACTATTTTTAAATCCAGTCATCTTTGCAAATCTAAATTGATTGTTATTATGCCTGCAGCCCTAAGCAAAAAGCTTTGCGCTACATTTAAAGTACATTCAAAACCTGCTCTTTCGCTTTTTCCAATTCATCTTTCATTAGCACCACAAATTTTTGAATGGAAGAATCATAAGCTTTTGCACCTGTGGTATTAATTTCTCTTCCGATCTCCTGAAGAATGAATGAGAGTTTTTTTCCTTTGGAATCTTCCTCCTCATTCAACACAGAAATAAAATAATCGCAGTGGTTTCTCAGTCGAACCTGTTCTTCGCTGATGTCAATTTTTTCGATGTAATAAATCAGTTCCTGTTCAAGGCGGTTTTCATCATAATTTTCTTTTCCTATTCTTTCTTCGAGCAGTTTTGTTATTCCGTCCCTGATCTTTTGTTGGCGAAGGGGCTCCATTTTTACAACTTCTTCCTGCTGCTTTTGAATGTTATGAATACGAAGCAGCAAATCATTCTTCAGAACTTTTCCCTCTTCCATGCGATGATAATTCAAATCATCAACAGCAGCCTTGATGATTTGCGTGAACTGATTCCATTCTTCATCGGTAAGCGTTTCCCCTGTAGGTGTGATTACTTCGGGGAGTTTTATCAGGGTGCTCAAAATATTTGAAGGATCCAATCCCAATTCCTTTGATAAAGTTTCCAAAGGTTTGTAATAAGCTTTTGCCAGTTCTGTGTTGATGCTTACAGGTTTTGAACTTCCGGTTTCTTTCAAACTAATAGTACAATCAATACTTCCGCGGTTCAGTTGTTCAGAGAGAATTTTGCGAATGTCGAATTCAAACGGTTTTAAAAATGCAGGAATTTTCAACTGCAATTCAAACTGCTTTCCATTGAGGGATTTTATATCTACCAGAAAAGTTTTGTCACCAAGATTTTTTTCAGCTCTTCCAAAACCGGTCATTGACTTAAGCATGCAATTATTTTTTGAGTAAAGTAAAGTTATTCGAATTCATCTATCAGCAATGAAAAGACTACAAACAAAAAGCCCTCCGAAATCGGAGAGCTAATATGTAGATGGGTTAGTAAGTACGGGAAAATAAATTTCCCATCACAATATTAAAAAGATTTTTTTCTAACTAAAAAATTTTTATGTAAAAATTATTCACATTTTTTCTTGTGTTTGTGAATTGAAAATGATTGAACGCGGCAGTTGGAAAGATATTTTTTTGCGTTGAAGCGATTTGTGTTTGAAGAAAAAATTTCCTGTTGAAAGATTCATCTGTTGAAACGCTTGCTACATCAAGGTTCTATTGAATTGTATTTTCGGAAAGCAATTTTTATTGAAAGAATGTTTCCTGAAAATTTTGTTTGCGTTTCATTTCCAGGGCATCATTTTGTTACGCTTACCTTTGAAAAAAAAATTTTCATGCAATTTGAAAAACCTGTTCCTCTCTCCGAAATCGCGCAATTAATCGATGCAAGAATCATTGGTGAAAAAAACAGAAGCGCAACCGGCATCAATGAAATTCACAAAGTACAAGAAGGCGATTTAGTTTTCGTTGATCATCCCAAGTACTATAAAAAGTGTATTGAATCTACGGCTAGCTTTATCATTATCAACCAGGAAACGGAATTCCCCTCTCATAAAAATTTGCTTTTAGTAAAAGAACCCTTTGAAGCGTATTTAAAAATTGTTCAGCATTACCGACCTTTCCAACCATCCACCAAACAAATCAGCGACAGTTCCCGGATTGGAAAAAATTCGGTCGTAATGCCGGGAGCTTTTGTTGGTAATCATGTAAAGATCGGAGACGGCTGTATCGTTTATCCGAACGTTGTAATTATGGACCATTGCATCATCGGCAATAATGTAATTATTCAGCCAGGAACGGTTATTGGAAGTGATGCATTTTACTACAATAAAAAAGCCGGGCGTGATGTGCACTATAAAAAAATGCTGAGTTGCGGAAGAGTCGTTGTTGAAGATTTTGTAGAGATTGGCGCTAATTGCACAATTGACCGCGGTGTTACGGGAGATACGATAATTGGGGCCGGAACAAAAATGGATAATCTTGTGCATATAGGACACGATACTGTGGTTGGAAGAAACTGTTTGTTTGCAGCACAGGTTGGAATTGCGGGAGCCACTACAATTGAAGATGAAGTAATTCTTTGGGGGCAGGTCGGCGTAAGTAAAACGTTGACGGTTGGAAAGGGTGCCGAAGTATATGCACAAAGCGGTGTGCCTGCAAGTATTGAAGGAGGCAAAAAATATTTTGGCTCACCTGTAGAAGATGCAATGAATAAGAAAAAGGAATTTATCTGGATTAAACGGATCCCGGAGTTATGGGATCGGGTGATGAAGAAATGATGTGTCGTAAAATTCAATTCGGCTTTCAGGTTTTGTTTTTGATCGTTCAAAAAAACTTGTCTGTCTATTTCAGCGGATGAAACTGTTTTTGTTACACCAATTTTGCAGGCGTAAACCAAACAGTGCTATGTTAAACCGACTAACCAATTCCGATGCTCTTCATTCTTTCATTAAAGTAATTGCTGTTGTTGTGATGTTGCTGGTCATTGTGAGCATTGTCTCTTAATGCTGAATAGAGAATAAGGCCTCGAGGCATCCAACACCACAAAAGTTTAATAGCAGCGATGCCGCCATGTACAAAAAATTACTTATCCGGATCGTAGTCGTAAGGCAATTGGTCGGCTAAATTTTTCCAGCTCCAATAACCCTGGTTGATCCAGCTTTTCTGATCGAAGAAATAGCCATTGGGCTTAATAAGGATTCCATCCAGAAGATCAACATACGTAATCTGTACAGTTGCATTCAAAGGCAGTTTGTATTGCTGCAAAAATTCTTTCTCGGGCTTTTTATAGTAAGTAATACTTGTTTTTGCCGGCAACCAAAGTTCGGCATCGTTAGTAGAATCACTGTAATAATAATAAGCGGTATCATAAGGGTTGGCAAGACGTTCATATTTGCCTTCACCGGTTTTTGAAGGAAGATCGACGGTGAAACCTTCCTGTTTCAATGTGCTGTCATAATAGGATCTTAGAAAATGCAATCGTGAACCCAAATAGGCTTGCTTTCGATTTTGTTTCCATTGTTGTTGTTGTTCCGCAGTTCCGTCCATTTCAGTATACAAACAACGTCCCCTGTAATTGCTCATATCTGTTTTGAAAAAATAAACAAACGAATCCAGCTCGTAACGAAGATTGTAACCAAGAGATTTATTGGCAATTTGTAAAGGCTCACTGGCCAGAATTTTCAGACGATCATTTCTTTTGAAATATAGGAACTTTAATGCCTGCGGATTTTGCAAAATGCAACTGTCTGACAAAGGCGTAGCGCCAATAAAATGTTTCAAAAAGAAATCGCCGTATTTTTCCCAGCCATCTTCTACTTCATTGCTGCTTTTAATGATTACTTCCGACATGCTGTTATCGGCTTTCGAAAGTTCAACACTCATTTGCTCGTTTTCCGATTGGGCATTGACCGTTTTAGTGTTGTAGCCGGTGAAGGAAAAAATAATTTCATAACCACCTTTATCGAGTGAAAGATGAAAAGTTCCGTCGCTACCGGTGATTGTTCCCTTTGTTGTGTTTTGAGCAAATACCGAAGCCCCCTGCAAAGGTTCTTTTGTGTCGGCGTCGACAACTTTTCCACTAATGACAAATTGCGCAAATGAAAATGTGCAAAAGAAGCAAAGGGTTAAAAACAAAAATGGCTTTTTCATAGATTACTAAGATAGCAGGATTATAACGTCAGAACACCATTTTGTAGTGCATCAAGATATTGTTCGCAGGCTTTTTTTATAACAATATCCAAAGGAGTAAACCGGAAACCGGGCAAGGCACCAAGCAAAGCACTGCTATCGAAAGAAGTTTTACTATGCGCAACTTTCGCCGTTTCCCTTGTAAGCAGCGCTTTTTTACCTGTAGTAATTTCCTTTAGCTTTTCTATTCTCCAGGCAATTTCACCCAAGATCTTTGTGGCTTCTTTGTTTGGACGCTTTTTATGAAAACCGTCTGAGATCGTATTGAACAAATGCTGAAAGCTCCAGTTGTCAGAATTGACAATAAATTTTCTTTGAGTAATGTTTGAAAACAACAATTGCACAGCTGCTTCGGCAACATCTTCCACTCCAACAAAACCATTTACACCTTTGGTGTACCAGGAAAATTCACGATAAGCATTTTTGAAAATAGCGCAGCTCGATTGATGCCAATCGCCAAAGCCTAAGACAGTGCTCGGGTTGATAACGACACCTTCGAGGCCCTCGGCAAATCCACGCCAAACTTCAATTTCGGAATGATGTTTTGTAATTGCGTAATGCGTATTGTTTTTATTGTCTTCCCATTTTTTTTGCTCGCTCACGGTCTGTTCTGTTGTCGTTCTTCCCAGAGCAGCAACGGAACTTATATGCAAAAAACGCTTTACCTTATTGTCAAGAGCTGCGTTTACAACATTTGCTGTCCCGTCGATATTTGCCTGGTACATTTTGTTGCGTTCCTTTTTTGAAAACGAAACAATAGCCGCCGAATGAACCACTGCATCAATATTTTGCATGGCATCGTTGAGAGAAACAAAGTCCAGCACATCACCATCCATCCATTCAACCCTATCTAATATTTCTTTGGAAATATAAAATGGAAGTTTTTTTGAGCGGCGTATGGCACGAACCCTGTAACCCTTCTCAATGAGATCTTTAATGATATAGGAACCAATAAAACCCGTTCCGCCGGTGACTAAAACGTTTTCAGCGCCACTAAATGAAGAACCTAAACTCAAATTATTGTTATTTGTTTCCTCCCCCATTAAATGCAAAAGAAGCAATTATTTTCTGATGATTAAACTCGCAGTGGTTTTGAAAGTTGCTCAATTGATCACGAAGCGTTGAACAGTGCGAAGCCGAGAAACTTCAATACTAGCCACACACCGGGTACAAAAACTTACACGAGTTCCTTTACAACATTTGCAATGATGTTTGGTTTGCCAAGGGTATAATAATGCAGACAGGGAACACCAGCCTGTTTTAATTCCTTCGACTGTTTCAACAACCATTCTGTTCCTACAATCTCCACATCAGCATCGGTTTTGCATTTCAAAATTTCAGTGGAAAGTTCCTCGGGAATATCAACATGAAAAGTTCTTGGAATAACAGTGAGTTGCTTTTTAGAATAAATCGGTTTTAGTCCCGGAATGATGGGAACATTGATTCCCGCGTCATGGCAAAGCTTTACAAAATCGAAATATTTTTTATTATCGAAAAACATTTGGGTAGTGATGTACTCGGCTCCCGATTCAACTTTTGTTCTTAAATAATTGAGATCAGTTTGCATGTTCGGAGCTTCAAAATGTTTTTCGGGATAACCGGCGACGCCAATACAAAAATTTGTTTTTACTGCATTCTTCAGATCTTCTTCCAAATAAATCCCGTTGTTCATATTGGTTACCTGGCGAAGCAATTCAATTGCATATTTGTGTCCACCGGGTTCCGCTTCAAATGAACTTTCATTTCTGGGAGCATCACCGCGGAGCACTAACACATTATCAACGCCCAAAAAGTTGAGATCAATCAACGCATCCTCTGTTTCCTGTTTGCTAAAACCTCCACAAATCAAATGTGCTACTGCATCAACTTTGTATCGGTTCATGATAGCGGCACAAATCCCAACGGTGCCCGGACGTTTTCTTACTTCCACTTTGTCAAAGCTGCCGTCCGGTTTTTTCTTGAACATGCTTTCGCTGCGGTGATAAGTAACGTTGATAAAATCAGGCTTGAATTCCATCAACGGATCCAGGTGTTCCCACAATAAATTAATTCCCTTCCCTTTCAAAGGTGGCAACACTTCAAACGATATATGATTTCCGACAGATTTAAGATGTTCGGTGACTTTCATGAGGCTGCAAACTTAGTAAGCAGTTAACGAAATACAAAAGCAATTCTGCAAACCCATAGAACAAAGGGTTTCCTTTATTTTTACGCAAATTTTTTAATTGAGCATTACAATACATACAGAGGACCTGGTGAAGCGCTACAGAAACCGCACTGTAGTGAATCATGTTTCCATTGAAGTGAAGCAAGGCGAGATTGTTGGTTTGCTTGGGCCAAACGGCGCAGGCAAAACCACAACTTTTTATATGACCGTTGGGCTGATACAACCCGATGAAGGAAAAGTTTTCATCAATGACCGTGACATAACAAAGCTTCCGATGTACAAGAGAGCTCAAATGGGGATTGGCTATTTGCCTCAGGAAGCATCAGTATTCAGAAAGCTGAGTATTGAAGACAATATCGCTGCTGTTTTGGAAATGACCGATCTTTCAAAACAGGAGCAAAAAGAAAAACTCGAATCATTAATAAACGAATTTCGCTTACAGCATGTTCGAAAAAATAATGGCGATGTTGTCAGTGGAGGTGAAAGAAGAAGAACAGAGATCGCCAGGGCACTGGCAGTTGATCCAAAATTTATTTTGTTGGATGAACCTTTTGCGGGAATTGACCCCATTGCGGTTGAAGACATTCAAGCCGTTGTTGCAAGATTGAAATATAAGAACATTGGAATTTTAATTACCGATCACAATGTAACTGAAACACTTTCCATTTGCGACAGAGCTTATCTTTTGATTGAAGGAAAAATTTTCAAACACGGCACTGCCGAAGAATTAGCTGCAGATGAGCAGGTGAAGAAGCTATACCTCGGAAGAAATTTTGAATTGAAGAGGAAAGATTATTTGCTTCAGGAAATTAATCCGGATGCTTTACCCGATCAATTGTAGTTAAGCAGCGGGAGTATTCAACACCTTCCACAGCAAATCTTTCAGGTCCTGGATATTTTTATTAGTAACGGAAGAAATAAAAATATGCGGAATGTTTTGAGGCAGTTCTTTTTTTATTTCTTTCATTAATTCATCATCCAGCATATCACTTTTACTGATGCCAATGATAAATTGCTTGTGTAATAATTCAGGATTGTATTCTTCCAATTCATTCAATAAAACGTCAAATTCCTTTCTGTGATCTTCACTGTCAGCAGGAATCAGGAACAATAAAATTGAATTACGTTCAATGTGCCTTAAAAAGCGATGGCCCAAACCTTTGCCTTCGGCTGCGCCTTCAATAATTCCAGGAAGATCGGCAATGCAAAAACTTTTCCCATCGCGGTATTCAACCATTCCCAGGTTTGGGGTGATGGTAGTAAAAGCATAATCAGCAATCTTTGGTTTGGCGGCTGTCATCACCGAAAGCAGGGTGGATTTGCCAGCGTTCGGAAATCCAACCAATCCAACATCGGCCAACACTTTTAGTTCAAGGACTTTCCATCCTTCCACTCCCGGCAATCCAGGCTGTGCATGTTCAGGGGCCTGGTTGGTTGCTGTTTTAAAATTGGTATTTCCCAGTCCGCCTTTACCGCCAGGCAACCAAATTTTTTCTTCGCCATCATTTAAAATCTCAACTTCTTTTTCGCCGGTTTCTTCATCTCTTGCAATGGTTCCCAGTGGAACTTCCAGAATGATATCGCTGCCGTTTCTTCCGGTGCGATTGTTATCGCCACCTCTTTCACCGTCTTCTGCAATTACATTTTTATGATAGCGCAAATGCAGTAGCGTCCACAAATTTCTGTTGCCCCTCAAAATAATATGTCCACCACGGCCTCCGTCTCCACCATCGGGTCCACCAAACGCTGTTAATTTATCCCTGCGAAAATGCTTATTGCCTGCACCGCCATGACCGCTTTTGCAATACACACGAATCTGGTCTACAAAATTGCTTTTCTCCACTTTTAGTTTTTTGCTGTTTGCAAAGATATTATTCCACAAATGAAGAAGGCTGTAAATAAAAAACGCCGGCTTACGGGCCAGCGTTTCGTCAGAGGGCTCAGGCTTTTACTGAACCACCAGCTTTTGAGTAAATACCGATTGACTATTAACGTCAAACACTTTTACCATATAAATTCCTTTTGAATTGCGGTCGCTCAATTTTAAATCCTGCGTTTGATTTTCAGTGTTGATGCTGATCTTTCTTTGCATCACTGTTCTTCCCAACACGTCTCTTAATTCAACAGTGTAATTTCCTGCGGGTACTTTGTTGAACTGCACTTTAATATTGCTTGTCGTCACCGGATTCGGATAAACAGAAATCAAGTTTGCAAATTTTTCTTCAGGACGAATCATTCTTTCGATGTCCGTATTCTTGAATTTTATGAATGATTTTTTGGTTGACAGGTAATTGCTGTTTGCTAAATCGGAGCTGCGGAAAATTCCGTTGGCTGCTTTATATGCGGTGGCCTTCCACGATTTTGGGTCAACAACATAATAGGTGTTTCCATCAACCGCACTGCTCACCAACAAATTTCCATCACCATCAACCACAGCACCATTGACAGTGAAGTTGGGTTCCAACCCGGAGATGTTTCCAAGATATTTTGCAACTCTTGTTTGTGTATTGACCATGAAGACACTATTTCTTGCAGAAAGAATAAACAGGTTTCCCTTGTCATCGCTGATCATATCTCCACCAAAGCTGCTGCAACGGTTATGAATGGAGATCCCACTATTGGAAGGGTCGTCAACCAGTCCACCCAATTGTTCAATTGTAGTTGTTTTCTTCCCTGTTGAAAAACGGATGAATGCATTTCCATCATTGGTAATAGCATAACCATAACCATCAGGATTGATCACCATTCTTGTAACAATTTTTGCTTCGTCATTATGCATATTGCCGAATTTTGTAAATGGCTGCCCGTCGACATAATACACTTTCATTGTTTTCAAATCAATGTATCGCAATTGATCAACGTACATTGGAGTGTAATAAAGACGATTATGCTTTTTATCATAAGCTGCGGCAGCTACTCCTGTTGCAAACGGAGCCTGCAACATTGTTCCATATTTTGCATCGGGTTGTAGAGTCAATTGTTTTTTAGATGCTGCACTATAAACAATGGCTTTTGTGTCAGTTCCATTTAATAGGATATCGCTGTATTGCCCTGACTGCAAATCCAGTTTCCTTAAGGCATTCCAGCTTGCGCCATCCTTGGTAAGATCAGTAACTGCATAGGCGAAATGATCGTTTTGTGCGTAAACAAAACTTGTAACTGATAATAACAAAAAACCAAGGGGTAAAACTCTTCTCATAAAGTTGTTTTTATCGGTTAATGGGGACATTTAAGTTACGAAATTTGACGCAGAAAAAATTTTTTTTCACATCAAAAACTTAGCCCTTTTTAAATGGCTGATAATTGCTTTGAAACAGAGGTTGCTGTCTGATTTCTTCACGCAAAGGTTCACATGGCCTAAGCGTTTCAAAACAATGTTGAGGTAATTGTTGGTAGAGTTTGGTCCCTTCGCTTTTCCAGGTAATCATTTCATCGCTTACCTGCTTAATGATTCTTGAAGGATTGCCAACAACTAAAGAACGTGAAGGAATTTTTTCTCCCTGTTTGATAAAACACAAAGCACCAACAACACATTCATCACCCAGTTCAACTTCATCCATGATCACAGCGTTCATTCCGACCAAACAATTTTTCCCGATTGTTGCTCCGTGAATAATTGCGCCGTGCCCGATATGTGCAGATTGTTTTAGTAACACCTGCACGCCCGGAAACATGTGCACTGTACAATTTTCCTGTACATTGCAACCATCTTCAATGATGATGGTGCCCCAATCGCCGCGTAAAGCACAACCGGGACCGATGTAAACACCTTTGCCAATAATTACATTACCGGTTACTGCTGCTTGCGGATGTACAAAAGAAGAGTGGTGGACAACAGGTTTGATGCCATTGAATTCGTAAAACATGCTGAAGATTTATTCAGCCAAAAATGACGAATTTATTTTTAGGAAGAAGATTTTGACTTTCGGTTTTTACGCTTGATGGACTTAATCAACATCACCAAACCAAAAACAATTGCCGCTGTCCCTAAGACAAAAACAACAATTGCAGCAGCATCGGAGCCATTGCAGCTAATGCTACAGGCTAGTCCTGCCAGTAAAAAAAACAAACCCACTGCAGCAATGCAGGCCAGGATTATAAGAGCAACCTGGTCGCCTGCTCGTTTATTACCTGTAATTTTTGCTTTGGCATATTGTCCTAATTGATATTTGAATTCGCTTTTGATGATCCGTTTTTCTTTGGCAGTAAAAGTTTTTTTCTCACCGCTTTGATATTGCTCTAACAATTTTTTTGCTTCGGCATTTTTGTATGGCGATGGTTCAACAATTGTTGTGGCATAGGAAGTTTCATAAACAGAAAAAGGCTTGTTCAGCTGATTACTCATACACACCACGATAAAAAAACCACAGCTTGCAACAATCAAGTCGCTCCACTTTCTTTTTACATAAGTTTTAGATGATCGGTCGGAAGGATAAAAACTGGCAGCGAAGAAAAAAACAGCAATGAAAACGTAAATCCATAAAGGAGAAAATTCTACTCCTGATTTTATTAATTCTGTTCCTAAAAAATATCCAATCAGGGCCAGCAAGCAGCGTGAAATAATGATGATAATTCGGGCATACGCGGAATGATGCTTTGCCCAGGCAGACAATTTTCTCATGAGGTTTTAGTTTGGCTTAAGATAAGACATTATTTAGAAGCAGAAAATAAATTATATGAGGGTTTTGCCGGTGCGAAAACAAGTTCCTTTGAACAATGCCACCTGCTCATTATGCTGATTTGTAACACTGATTAAATAAACGCCCGTGCTTCTTCCGTTGTGCACTTCTTTTGCTTCTGCGGTGAGCTCATCACCAATATTTACTGCTTTAGTGAAAGTAATTGTAACATCCAATGCCACCGATAAGTTGTTACGATTGTTACATGCAAATGCAAATGCGCTGTCGGCAAAGGAAAAAGGAATGCCGCCATGAACAATTCCAAAACCATTGACCATTTCTTTTCGGATTGTCATTTTGATTTTGCTATAGCCTTCTTTAATTTCCAAAACTTCAATTCCCATCCATTGACTAAAAGCATCATGGTCCATCATGTGTTCAACTACTTTCTGTGCTGTTGACATATCAGGCTTCAATTAGGCTGGTGTTTGATTTTATTTTCTCAATGCTGCCAAAAAGTTTATCTAAATCCTCTTGTGTATTAAATGCATTCAACGAATAACGCAAATACACTTTATTTTCTTGCCGCATTACTGGTATTTCAATTTTGTATTCATCAAAAAAATACTGGTGTAACTTTTCAGGCTGGGATGTTTTTATTTCTGCGCTGTACATCTGCAAAGTAAAATCATCGTTCACAGGGGCTATTGGTTTTGCATTCAGCAGCTTACAAAGCTCAGTTGCATTGTTCTGTGTCATTTTTCGGTAATGCGCTGCAACTTCCTGCCAATTATTTTCTTTCATGAATTGAAGAGCCCACGGCACCGTAAGAAAAGCGGAAAAGTCCCTCGTGCCCTGCATCTGGTGGTAATCTAAAAATTGTGACTGTGATGGATACAGTGCATTATAGCCCCAACTCACAACCAGTGGATCGAACATGGATTGCCATTGTTTTTTTACATAAAGAAAAGAACAGCCTTTTGGTGTCATCATCCATTTATGACAGGCCCCCGTATACATATCAACGTTCAGCTTTTGCAAGTCAACCGGCAAGTGTCCCGGGGCATGTGCACCATCAACAAAAACCATGATGTCTTTTTGTTTGGCAAGTGCGCAAATCTCTTCAACAGGAATGCGCAAAGCAGTAGTGCTGGTAATTTGAGAAATGAAAATAAGTTTGGTGCGATCCGTAATTGCTGAAATAAATTGTTCTATAAAATCTTCCTTGCTCTCAACTGGCAAACGAATCTGATGACGTTTATAAATTGCTCCTGCTTTTTTGCAATAATAGGTCCATGCTTTGTCACAAGCCCCATATTCTATATTGGTAGCTAACACTTCATCGCCGGTTTTTAACGGAAAACTTTTGGCAATGATATTTACAGCATGAGACGGATTTGGGACAAAGACCAAATCATCTTCGTGGGCATTGAGGTATTGGCCCAATGCTTTTCTTGACTCTTGTAAATAACGCGGTCCGCTAACGGTGATGAATTGAACGGGTTCTTGTTCCAACTCTAACTGAAATTGTTGATAGCGTTCAAATACAGGTTTTGAACAAGCACCGAAAGAACCAAAGTTTAAATAAGTAACATCCTTGCGGATGAGAAATTGATCGTTTAAAGAGTCCATCGTTTAAATTATTCTCCTCTGAAATTTGGTTTTCTTTTTTCCAAAAAAGCCTGAACGCCTTCATTATAATCATAGCTATTACCGGCTTGTTGTTGTAATAATTCCTCGTTGTGCAATTGCGCTTCGTAATTGCTACTGAGAGATTGGTTCAATGCTTGTTTTGTCAATGCCAACCCTTTTGTTGGCATTTGAGAAAGCGTGGTTGCAAGGCTGATTGCCTCGTCATGAAAAATATCGTTTGCAAAAACTTTATAGATCATCCCCATTCTTTCTGCATCCTCGGCGGAAACTTTATCCCCAAGCATTGAAAGAGCAGAAGCCTTTTGCCATCCGATCAATCGCGGAAGAAAATAAGTTCCGCCGCTATCGGGAATCAATCCAATTTTTGAAAACGCCTGGATGAAAGAAGCTGATTGTGAAGCAACAACAAGATCGCAACACAATGCAATGTTGGCACCGGCACCTGCAGCTACTCCATTTACAGCAGCAACAACAGGCTTTTCCAGTTTCCGAATTCTTGTAACGATTGGATTGTAATGCTCGGCTAAAATTGTTGTTACATCAGGACCATTTGGATCAACTATTTCTACCAAATCCTGGCCCGAAGAAAAGGCTTTGCCTGCACCTGTTATAAATACACAACGAACTTCCTTGCTTTTGCATTCATCTAATTTCTCTTGCAACAACAAAGACATTTCACGATTAAATGCATTGTATTTGTCGGGACGGTTTAGTGTGATAAAAGCAATTGCATTATTTATTTCAAACAAAACTGAACTCATGCTGCTGGTCCTCTCTATTTATATTTTTTGATTGACTTTACTTGCGCATCTGTAGCCGGTATAAAGCTGATTGCAGTCCCGCCACCCGGAGCTAAATTCAATTTCACACTTGTTTTACTGTCAACGATGAAACTGTCAATCACATAAGCCATTGGATTTTTTTGCCAGTCGGCGTTGGGGGCATCGTGATAAATTTTTGCTACATATTTTTTATTTGCGTCTAAAAAACTTAATGGCTGTATAAAGTTTCTCGCTTGTTCATCAGTAATGGCACCCAAAAACCAGTCAGGTGAATTTTTTGCCTTACGTGACATGATCAAATAATCTCCCGGCTCTGCCTGCAATACCTTGGTGTCATCCCAATCCACAGCTACATCTTTTATAAATTGGAATGCATCCATGTGTGCTTCATAATTTTCGGGAAGATCAGCGGCCATTTGCAGTGGACTGTACATAGTTACATACAATGCCAATTGCTTTGTGAGAGTGGTGTGCACCTGCTCTTTCTTTTCAGGATTATAATGACTCATTTTGATCTCGAAAATTCCAGGCGTATAATCCATTGGTCCGCCCATCAATCTGGTAAAAGGTAAAAGCGTTTCATGAAATGGTGGATTGCCGACGCTCCAGGCATTGAACTCATTTCCTCGAGCGGCTTCGCAAGCCATCCAGTTGGGATAGGTTCTTTGCAAACCGGTTGGACGAACAGGTTCATGCATGTCAACCATGATCCCGTACCCCGCCGTTTTTTCTGCCACCCTCACATAATGTCGAACCATCCATTGTCCATCGTGATGTTCGCCACGCGGAATAATTCTTCCAACATAACCCGTCTTCACACTGTTCATTCCATGATTCAGCATGAAACGATAGGCGGTGTCCATTTGTCTTTCATAGTTAGTAGCTGAACCCGAGGTTTCATGATGACAAATAATTTTTACACCTTTTGAAGCTGCATATTTTGTCAATTCATTTATATCATAATCAGGATATGGTGTAACAAAATCAAAAACATCTTCCTTCCATTTCCCAAACCAATCTTCCCAGCCTGTGTTCCAGCCTTCCACCAGTACACCATCAATTCCATTTTTTGCGGCAAAGTCAATGTAACGTTTTACATTGGCAGTGTTGGCGCCATGCGGAACTTTTGTTGCCTGCTGTGAACCAACCTGTCCCCCGCTATAATCCCAACTGCTTAATCCAACATGCATCTCCCACCAGACACCAACAAATTTTTGTGGTTTGATGAAAGAGGTGTTTGCAACTTTAGATGGTTCATTCAAGTTCAAAATCATCCGGTTTGCAGCAATAATGTCGGTCGCCTTATCGCTTACAATGATTGTCCTCCACGGCGTGGTTGCAGGAGCAGCCAAATACGCTTTGTTGCCAACCGCATCTGGAACCAGCGACGAACTTAAAGTGAATGTTTTCTTATCAATCACAAGGTCCATAGCTGGATAATTCGATAATGCAGCCTCGTGGATGTTGATATACAAACCATCGTTGCTTTTCATCATCAATGGTGTTTGCACAGCATTTTTATTGAATGGCCTTCTTACAGAAATCGCAACTGCAGCATCACTTGCAGGGAATGCATCTACCTGGGAAAGTTTTGTTTCATTGTAAGGATATTCGTTGCTGTCATAATCACCCGGAATCCAAAATGTTTTATGATCACCAGTTAAATGAAATTGTGTGTTTTCATCGTCAACAATAAAATGCGCCAGCTTTCCCTGTTGTGGGAATTCATATCTAAACCCAACACCTTCATTAAACACGCGAAAAACAATATTCATTAAAATGCCCGATGAATTTTTATCCTGCAATTGCAAACGCAATTCTTTGTGGTGATCCCTGATGGAACTGTATTCGCCCCAAACCGTATTCCATGTTTGATCATAAGTGGAAGAATCAACATTGATCAATTTAAATTGATCGAGGTTTACCTGCGGCTCTTTCAACTTCATGCCCAAAGAAGATGGAAGAATGACTGCTTTAGTTTTGTAATTGACCCTGTAACTGATGTTACCGTTTGCAGACAAGCTCACCGACAGCTGAATACTTCCGTCAGGGGAAGTTGTTTTAAATTCCTGTGCTTGCGCAGTTAAACTCAATGCAATGAAAACCAGAAATAAATATCTCATCTTGTTTATGTTTTTTCAAGCAGCCACCATAATTTTTTACGCGGCCTGATTTTATAATTAGTGCGAATGTATTTTGTGATGTGCTCCATGGCCTGACCAACATCGTCAGTAAACAAAACCAAATCCATGTCTTCTTTTGTAATTGTCCCTTTTTCTGCCATGATTTGCATAGCATCCCAGACTTCTTTGTAATATTCTTTTCCAAACACTACCAATGGAAAACTGGTAATTGTTTTGGTTTGAACTAAGGTCAGGGTTTCAAAAAATTCATCCATAGTTCCAAAGCCGCCGGGCATTATTATGAATGCGTATGAATATTTTATCATCAGGGTTTTGCGAACAAAAAAATGTTCAAACGTAACAGAAGTTTGGACATACCTGTTGGCGACTTGTTCAAACGGCAAACGAATATTGCAGCCAACCGATCTTCCATTGTTTTCAAAGGCACCACGATTCGCTGCTTCCATAATTCCCGGACCACCCCCGGTCATGGTTGTAAAACCGATTTGCGCAATGCGTTTACCAAACTCTCTTGCACACTGATAAAACTCGTTGTCTTCTCTAAAACGTGCCGAACCAAAAACAGTAATGCAGGGACCCACAAAATGCAGGCAACGAAAACCCATGATGAATTGCTTAAAAACTTTCCATGCAAATGAAAATTCATAACCGCGGCTCTTTGGGCCTTCCAGATAAACCTGCTCTTTGGGAGGAATGATGGGATCTATCTTTGGATTTTTCTTTTTTTGTTCTGCCATAGAAATGAAAATAAAAGTAGAACAGAATCAGAACTTTTGATATGATTTTATACAATTAGTTCCTGGTCCGGGTTTTTATGGTTCTTGAAAATACTTAGAGGAGTTTGTTTCTTTCAGCGATGAACCATGAACTATGAACTTTTCTACATTTGCTTTATGAAAATTATCAGTTACAATGTCAATGGCATTCGTGCTGCAATAAAGAAAGGATTTATAGATTGGTTAAAAGCACATCCTGCTGATATCATTTGCATACAGGAAAACAAGGCCCAACAAAGCGATATCGAATCAAAATTGTTTAATGAACTTGGTTATAGCGATCATTGGTTTTGCGCCCAAAAGAAAGGATACAGTGGTGTAACCGTTTTTACAAAAATTCATCCCGATAAAGTTCAATGCGGCACGGGGCATAAAGTAAGTGACGATGAAGGAAGGGTAATGCAGCTGGACTTTGGAAAAGTAAAATTGATCAATGCTTATTTTCCATCGGGAACAACCGGGGAGGAAAGACAAACCTACAAGTATCAATGGCTCGATGAATTCTTTGACTACGTACAGGGATTGAGAAAAACAAATCCAAACATCATTCTTTGCGGCGATTACAATATTGCTCATAAGGAAATTGATATCCACAACCCTTCAGGAAATAAAAAAACTTCCGGCTTTCTACCTGAGGAAAGAGCCTGGATGGATAAATTTTACACCTCCGGATGGATCGATACATTCAGGGAATTTCATCCAGAACCGCATCGATATAGTTGGTGGAGTCAACGCTTTCCAAGCGTCAGATTAAACAACAAAGGTTGGAGGATTGATTATATTTCAGTTACCGAACCATTGAAACCTTATTTAAGGGACGCAGAAATTTTTCCCGATGTAAAGCACAGCGATCACTGTCCAATCTATGTAGAAGTCAATACAGAAAAAATAAAATAATGATCATTTACAACATCACAACAAAACTGGAAAAACAAATTGCAGATGAGTGGCTGCAATGGATGTTGAATGAACACATCAACGAAATACTTCAAACAAAATGTTTTTTAGATTTTAAATTGGTTCGTTTGCTTGATGTTGATGATAGTGAAGGTCCAACTTATGCAGTCCAGTATTTTGCTGAGTCAAAAGCAGATTACAACAGGTATATTCAATTGTATTCATCCGAAGTCCGCAAACGCTCTTTTGATAGATGGGGAGATAAATTCATTTCGTTCAGAAGTGTAATGGAAGTTGTGAAATAAGTGAATAAGTATTTTTACTAAAAAATTTTTACTTCATTTTTTATTGTATCTTCCTTTCAAAGCCTTGTCTGGCTTGACTTTGAAAGTGTGTACTCTGAAATGCTTATCTATCAAGGGTTTCAGAAGGTTACTTAAAATTATCCAGCACATCGTAAAAAGCACATTTGCCTGAAAGCCTTATCCATTGCGGTTTTTAGCCACTCGACAATTTTTTTATTTTGACGAAAATTATTTTGTCAGGAAGATAAAGCGTATAAATTTGCCCTTCTCAAAACTTATTAAATAATCAACTATGAACAAAGCTGAATTGATCAACAAAATCGCTGACGATGCTGGTGTTACCAAAACACAAGCTAACGCTGCTTTAGATTCTTTTGTAGAAGCTGTTACCAAAACTTTAAAAGGTGGTGGCAAAGTAACATTGGTAGGTTTCGGAACATTTTCTGTTTCTAAACGTGCTGCCCGCAACGGCCGTAACCCACAAACTGGCGAAGTAATTAAAATCAAAGCAAGAAAAGTTGCCCGCTTTAAAGCAGGTAAAGAGCTTTCTGCAAAACTCTGATTACTGCTTAAACTTTTTGACCCCGCATAATTGCGGGGTTTTATTTTTTACGACATTTGCTCAACAAAAATATAATTATGGGAAGAGGTGATAAAAAAACTAAAAAAGGAAAAACTTTCAAAGGTTCTTTTGGCAAAGCAAGACCAGCTAGCAAAAAGAAAATAACAGGTAATGTTCCTGCAAAGAAAGAAGCTTAATCAGGTTGCGTAGTTGATTGTGTTGATTGGTTTAGCCAACTAATTGACCAATCAACTTATTCAACCATTACGGTGCTAATCTTTCAATCTTCCAGTTTCCGTTTTCCTCTAAACTGTATTGAATTCGATCGTGCAAGCGGCTTGGCCTTCCCTGCCAGAATTCAACGATCACCGGGGTAACAGCATACCCTCCCCAATGCGGTGGACGTTTTAGTGTTTTGTGTTGAAATTCTTCTGACAAGCTCGTGTAGCGTTTATCAAGCCAGTCGCGGCTTTCAATTACTTTGCTTTGGGGCGAAGTCCATGCGCCGACCTGGCTTCCCTGCGGACGTGATAGAAAATATTCATCGCTTTCTTTTTCAGAAACTTTTTTCACAAGTCCAGTTATTCGAACCTGTCTTTCCAATTCTCTCCAGAAAAACACCAAACAGGCTTTTGGATTTTCATCCAATTGCATTGCCTTAAAACTTTCGTAGTTAGTAAAAAAAACAAAACCGTTTTTATCGAATGCTTTTAATAAAACAATTCTTGCTGAAGGCATTCCATCTGCAGATGCCGTAGCCAAGGTCATCGCATTGGCTTCATCAACCTGGCTGGTTATGGCTTGCGTCCACCATTTTTCAAATTGATCGACTGGATTGAGTTCAACGTCTGTTTCCAATAAACTTTCGGAAGAATATTCTTTGCGCAGATCGGCGATAGAAGAATTCATAAGAACAATTGATGCGCAAAGTTAAGATGTGTTTACTTATCGGTTTTCTTGCGCAAAAGAAAATCTCTTTCTTCTGCCATCATATTCAGCATACTTTCAAGTTCACCAATGCGGCGCAATTCGGTTTGCAGTTTTTTGTTGGTGTCAGAAACACTTTGCATGTCATTATTCAAATCGGTAAGAAATAAAACTTTTTTCTGCAGCTGCTGACGTTGAAGATTGCTATCGGATAATTTGTCTTCTACGTCATTCAATTGCAGGCGAAGATGCTGGTTTTCGTTCATCACTTCTTCTAATTTCTCCTGCTTGCGAAGCAATTCCTTGTGCACCTGTTCGTACGAATATTTTGCATCTTCCAATTCAATTGCAAGATTATTGGCACGATTAGCCTGCCTTTCAAGGGTCTGCATTTTTTCCTGTAACTGGTCAAATTCTTTGTAAACTTCTTCAATTTTAGAAGCCATCCTTTGTGCAGCAGAAGCTTGTTGCCGCAAATCTTTTATCTCTTCGTCTTTTTCTTCAAGAGCAGCATTGAGCTTGTCAATTTTTATTTCGAGATTTTGTATTTCATCATTGAGTTCCTGCCTGCCTTCGTTTTCCAGCTCTTCAATTTTGTCAAGATAACTGTTCAATAATTTTTGTTGCTGTGCAATTGTGCTTTTTAATTCCTGCGAAGGATTTGCTTCAACGTGAACAGGCTTTGGGATGTAGGCAACCGGGTCTTCTTTTTTTGCTGAAGTTTCAAAACGTTTCTTTGCAAATTGTTCCTCCAATTCAACGAGGCTGCTTCTTTGGTAACTGGCATGTTTCGGATCGGTGAGAATATTTTTTTTCTTTGGCTGAATGGCTTCTTCTAAGTCCTTTCGGCTTTTTAAAAAGAAATAAATAGTGACTCCCAAAATGATAGCCACCAAAGGCAATACTACGATTTCAACCAGTGTGAGGTTAATAGCAATGGTGATCATGCAGCTAGTCCAGTAAGTTTAGGCAACAAACTAAGTAAAAATATTTAGAATTGTAAATCGTAAAACTCCGTATCATCCTTTTACCAGGGTTCCTACTTTTTCTCCGGTAACCACTCTGCGAAGGTTGCCGGGGCTGTTCATATCAAAAACCACGATCGGCAAATCGTTTTCCATGCAAAGTGTAAATGCAGTCATGTCCATTACATTGAGCTTTCGTGAGATGCATTCCTGGAAACTGATTACTCCGAACTTTGTTGCTGTGGGATCTTTTTCAGGGTCCGCCGTGTAAATGCCGTCAACACGGGTGCCTTTCATAATTACGTCGGCCTTGATTTCAATTGCCCTCAATGAACCTGCGGTATCTGTAGTAAAATAAGGATTTCCTGTTCCTGCTCCGAAAATCACGACACGTCCTTTTTCAACGTGGCGGATGGCTCTTCTTCTGATATAAGGTTCGGCAATTTGCTCCATCTTAATGGCACTCTGCAACCGGGTGTACACACCCACTTTTTCCAGTGCAGCCTGCAAAGCCATACCGTTAATTACGGTTGCCAGCATCCCCATATAATCTCCATGAGCTCTCTCAATGCCGGTCTCGGCTTCGTTCATCCCGCGATAGATGTTTCCGCCACCAATTACAACGGCTACCTGGACACCAAGTTCTGTAATGGACTTAATATCCTGGGCGTACTGGCTGAGCACAGAAGTATCAAAACCAAAACTTTTGTCACCCATTAAAGACTCACCGGAAAGTTTGAGAAGAATGCGTTTATATTTAGGAAGCATACCTGATAGAATTGAAAGCGGTGCGAAGATAAGGTTTTGAAATTTCGATTAGAGTTTGAAAATCAGATTTATTGATCTGCCCAGGTAAGCTTGGGAAGAAAAGCTTTTTGTAGTCAGCTACATTGGTTAGGCACCACGCTTTTGCTTTACCGTCATCCATTGAATAAGATATTTAAAAACAAAGGCGGTTTTCCCGACGGCATAAGCATTCTACAACATTAAGCATCACGTGAATTTTGCATTGCCAATACCCCGGTATATCTTAATGCTATGAACCGTATACTTCCCCTTGTTGTTTGTGTTTTATTATGCAGCTGCGCTGTCAACAAAAAATACATCGATTATGCTGAAACAAAGAATGAGCTTGCTAAAAATAGCTTTTCAAGAATCTTAATTGTCGGCACAGGCACTTCAGGGACACATTTGTTTTTACAAAATTTATCAGAGGAACTCAATAAAAGGCTTAAACAAAACAATGTCGAGACATCCTATTTTCACCTGGGAAACAATCAAGTGCAAGCCAATAAAATGTTTGATGATATTATTCAAAAAAATACCTATGATGCAGTTTTACTATTTGCCCAGTTAGATGGCAACCACGATCCGGTTATTATTCATTCGGGAGGTGGTGAGGTGCCGACAAGAAACGGCGGCTCTATTATGTTTGAATACAGTTACCGGACAATTAGGTTTCAACAACAGTTTTTGATAAAATACTTCAATATTTCAGATTTATCCCGTTCTATTGTTGACGCTAAGCTGGATATTAAAATGGATTTCCTGAACCCTGATGATTATTCCACTGTGTCAGAAAAAATCATTCAGAGTTTAAGATTTATCAACAATTAACCAATCACGCCATTACCACATCTCCATACATCTCTTCTCTCAATTCTTTCACTCTTTTATCTTCCATGTACTCATCAAAGGTCATCAAACGATCAATGATGCCTTTGGGCGTTAACTCAATAATTCTATTGGCAACGGTTTGCAAAAATGTATGGTCATGAGAAGTTAGCAACACAATACCAGGGAAGGTTTGGCAACCTTCGTTAAAGCTTTGAATACTTTCCAAATCCAGATGGTTCGTAGGCTGGTCAAGAACAACAAGGTTTGGATTTTGTAACATCATCCGGCTGATCATGCAGCGAACTTTTTCACCTCCGCTCAAAACATCGGTCTTCTTCATTACATCATCGCCACTGAACAACATCTTACCCAAGAAACCTCTTAAGAAAGGCTCATCGGCGTCGGTAACATGTTGCGGCACATATTGACGCAACCACTCAATCAATGTCAATCCATTTTGAAAGAACTCCGTATTCTCAACAGGCAAGTAAGCTTTTGTAATGGTTGTTCCCCATTCAAATTTTCCGCTATCGGCTTTTTCATTTCCATTGATGATCTCAAAGAAATTCGTAACCGCTAGAGGATCTCGGCTGAGGAATGCAATCTTTTCGCCTTTATTAATGCTGAAGCTTACTTTGTCAAACAACTTACGTCCGTCAATTGATTTAGATAGGTTCTCAACGTTCAGGATTTGATTGCCCACTTCACGAAGCGGCTGAAAAATAATCCCTGGATAGCGGCGGTTCGATGGCTCAATTTCTTCGATGGTCAATTTCTCCAAGGCTTTTTTACGCGACGTTGCCTGCTTTGACTTAGAAGCGTTGGCGGAGAATCGTGCAATAAAGTCAAGCAAGGCCTGCCGTTTTTCCTCTGTCTTTTTATTCTTGTCGTTGATCTGTCTTGCCATCAGTTGCGAAGACTCGTACCAGAATGTATAGTTACCTGTAAATACTTTGATCTTACTGCGGTCCACATCAGCAACGTGTGTACAAACAGAATCTAAAAAGTGACGGTCGTGAGAAACAACCAACACGATGTTCTCATAATCCGCCAGAAAGTTTTCTAACCAGCTGATGGTTTCAATATCTAATCCGTTGGTAGGCTCATCCATCAACAGAATATCCGGATTACCAAACAAAGCCTGTGCTAACAACACACGCACTTTCAAATTCGAAGGAATATCTTTCATCAGCGATTGATGAAATTCTTCTTTCACACCCAGCTCGCTCAGTAAAGTTGCAGCATCACTTTCTGCGGTATAGCCACCCATCTCCCCAAACTCAGCTTCCAAATGACCAGCTTTCATGTAATCATCTTCAGTCGCATCGGGGTTTAAGTAGATGGCATCTTTTTCGTGCATTACCTCCCACATTTTCTTATGACCCATTAACACGGTATTCAAAACCGTTTGCTCATCAAATTCGAAATGGTTTTGTTTCAGCACAGCCATGCGTTCACCGGGAGTTATATCCACTGTTCCTTTATTGGGCTCTATTTCGCCAGATAAAATTTTAAGGAAAGTTGATTTACCTGCACCGTTGGCACCAATCACACCATAGCAATTGCCCCTGGTGAAACCGATATTCACTTCATCAAATAAAACCCGTTTGCCAAAAGAAAGTGTTACGTTGTTTACTGAGATCATCCGCTAAAAAATTGAGTGTGCAAAGGTACGGTTTTCAAGAGTGTTGCAGAAGTGAACTTCGTTAACAAAACGTGTTATTTGCCTGTGGCAGAATACTTGCTGTTTGTTAGTTATGAAATATATTTCTCTTTCAATCATGGTGGCTTTTTTGATGAGTTGCCACGGCAATGAAAGTGCAGACAGTAAGCCAACCGATCTTGATCATACAATCAACAGGGACACATTGAACAGATCAGGAGATACCAGCTTAAAAAAAGATACCACGACAATTGATACATTGAATAAAAAATAAATTTTTGCTCAGGCTGCATTCAATGCCGGTTGTTGAACAACTTTATTGAATTTGCGTTGGCTGTGATGTTCGATTTTATTCAACAACCAAACAGCGAATACCAGCCATAAAAATCCAATGCAATATCCTGCAATCACATCCGTAGCATAATGGACCCGCAGATACACCCGGCTCATTCCAATGATCATAATGAGTATGATCAACAGTGAAATCAAAGACCATTTCAGTGGTTTGTTTTCAACTCCCTTAAAAATCATATAGATGAGCAGGCCATAAAAAGTTACACTCATTAATGCGTGACCGCTCGGAAAACTTAGACCTTTCGCATGAAATAACAATGGAACCGAAGGCCGTTCCCTGTCAAATAATCCTTTTAAGAGAAACATTAGTCCCAGGCTGCTTAAGGCAATAGCAGGAATTTTTATGGAATACCATTTATGTTTTTTAATAAACAGGAAGTAAGCAATCAGGGAAAGATTAGCAGGAATCAAAAACTGGTGTGTTCCCAAAAAAGTAAAGACTTCCATTATGTCGTTGTTGCGTTCGCTGACATGCGATTTCAGATAGTTAAAAACGTTAGTATCCAGCTTGTGCTTGTTTAAAACAAAAACTCTCCTGGTTATGTAAACAAAAGCGGTCAATGCAATAACAAACAAGCAAAGTACAATGGTCATTTCTACCGATAATAAAGCAACTCCTGCCCAGAACCGTTTTACCCGTGCTGATAATCTTTTGAACATACAGTTGATTGCTGCAAATGGCATGCGAGCATTTGCTATGTTTAATTCGCCCGGGACCTCTTGGTATAATTTTTTATGTGTTAGTTATTATTGTTCTTATGGCAAAGCCGATATTCACAACCAAATCCTCCACCATTCACCGGGTGGATTACAACGAAAAGGATAAAGTGTTGGAGATAGAATTCCGCACAGGCAATGTCTATCGTTATTATAATGTTCCGCCACGTATGTGGAAGATATTCCAGCTATACATCGAATGCGAAGGCTCGGCAGGTTCTTTCTTTAACGAGTACATCAAAAATCAATTTACCTCAGAGAAAGCAGGCGATAAGGAAAACAGATAAATTTTTTACTAAACAATTAGCCGCTTTTACCGATCAGTTGCCGCAAAATAACAAGCCCCGTATCGGTACGGGGCCGTTTAAGATTGGTTAGAAAAGAAAACGGGTTAGTGCGAACGTCTTAATCTATTATTGAAATTAGTTTTGCAATTGCGCTGTTTGAGAAACATTGCCCTTCGTATGCTCCTTCAAATATTGTTCTGGGTTAGTTACCAGTACAGTTCCTTTTACCGTTGAGCTTACTGCCGAAGTCTTCGGAGCCGGCATAGCCTGAACGTTGTTGTCTTTGTGAATAAAGTTGAGGTATAAAGCGAAGAACAAAAGATTGAACGCAAAGAAGTTTAAGACTCTAGTGATTCGTCTTTTCATAAAAATTGGATTTAAATAATTACAGGACTAAAATAGACCTCCTGTTTTCAACCTGCAAGAAATAAATCGTGATTTTAAAAAAATTGAGTGGAACCACTAAGTAAAAACTCGTAATTCTACGATTTCTAAACTTAAAGGGTCCCACTCAAAAAAAACACAAAAATTATTTTGCCCCCGGGGGACAGTTCTGCCTCAGAAAATGAATGAAAGTGGCGTTCAAATGTTCTGATGTTCCAGGGCCCTCAAAAATTCCATGCGTCCTGTTTGGATAGGCCATGAATTGAAAAAGCTTTTGTTGCTTCACCAATTCGTTAATGAGCACTTCAGCATTTTTATAATGCACGTTATCATCGCCGGTACCGTGCATGTACAACAAGTTTCCACGCAGGTTTTTTGCAAAAGTTATTGGCGATGACTGTTTGTATTCTTCAGGATTTTCTTGCGGCAAACCCATGTACCTTTCTGTGTAGATGTTGTCGTAAAAACGTTGATCCGTAATTGCAGCAACAGCAATTCCTGTTTTGTAAATTTCAGGATAGCGGAAAAGAAGATTTAATGTCATTGCTGCACCGCCGCTCCATCCATGCACTGCAACACGGCTTGTATCAATAAAGTTCCATTTCAAAATTTCTTTGGCTGCCATTGCCTGGTCGCGACTGTTTATGACACCAATTTTTTTATAAATCGATTTTCTCCATTCTCTTCCCTTGTATACAGGCGTTCCCCGATTGTCCATGGTAATTCCGATATAACCTTCGGGAATTAACTGCGAAATAAAATTGTCGAAGTTGGGAAGATCATTGGCGGTAGCAGCAGCGGGTTCTCCGTAAACATAGAAGTAAACAGGATATTTTTTATTCGGGTTAAAATCATTGGGTTTTGCCATTATGCCATCCATTTCAATTCCGTCAGCAGTTTTTACTTTGAATTTTTCCAACTTGAATCCCAGCTCAGGTGATGAGAACCTGTCTTCTGATGAAGGATAAACTTTGTGATGATCGGGAAGTGCAACCAACCGGATATTGAAACTACGGTTGATGTTACCGTTGGTATGCGTTGCATATTTTGCATCGGGAGAAAGGCGGTAAAAATTTGTTCCTTCAAAAACAGCTGGTGTTACCCTGACTGTGTCTGTGTTATTCAAATTGATGCGGTACAAATAACGTTGTGTTGCATCATAAGGACTGGCAGTAAAATAAATGTTTCCCTGCGCATCATTCGAAACCATGTCGGCATCAAAATTTCCTTTTGTAAGCAACTGCTCTTTGGACCCGTCTCTTGACACTTTGTAGATATGCATCCATCCGTCTTTCTCGCTCGTCCATAAAAATGAATTACCATTTTCTATCCATGTCCATGAAGGCCCGTCATAACCAAAGGGCTTTACAACATCCACCCATGCTTCATCTTTATCGCTATAAATTTTATTTGCTTTCCCATTGAGTGCATTGCATAAATAAAGCGTGGCTTCATTTTGTTTGCGATTCAATTGCACAACCATAATTTCCTTGTTATTGCCGGCCCAATCCATCCTCGGCAAATAATTATTAGAAGGGTCGCCGGGAATTTGAAGCCAGGTTGTTTTTTTAGATGCAAGACTTATTATACCAATTCTTACATCAGATGGCTTTTCCCCTGCAACAGGATATTCAACCGGGACAACAAAAGGATAAAGTGAATCAGTGTTGTTGATCATTAAATAGTTGCGTGTTGGCCGTGCATCGACTCTCCAGTAGGCAATGCTTTTGCCATCGGGATTCCAGCGAAATCCATCGCGGCAACTTAATTCCTCTTCGTAAACCCAATCAAATGTTCCATTTATAATTCTATCAGTTCCATCTTTGGTTAATTGTGTAATTTTTCCCGTAGCAATATCCTCAACATATAAATTATGCTTGCTTACATAAGCCACATTTTTATTATCCGGTGAAAATTTTGCAAACATCAATGAAGAAGAAGGCAATCCTTTGCCCAACTGTTTTCCTTTTGCTGTTGCCAGGTCAAAATACCAGTAATCGCCTTTCGTATTTGCGCGCCACACCCGTGACGAATTGGTGTAAATAAGAATTTTCTTACGATCGGCACTCCAAACAATTGCTTCAGTTCTTGTGGCCAGTCCTGAAGCCTTGATTGCTTCAGCAGATAAAACGAGTTTACTGTTATTTAAATCGTCTGCGCTGTATAACAAAATATTGCCGTTATCATTTACCCAGAAATCGTGGGAGTTGGGAAGCCATTGTAAACGGTTAATTGCGATTTGGCCCTGGGGTAAATTGGATTGTTCAAACGCTTTTTCTTCTAAATTTAAATTGAGTGGTTGTGCGAAACTTGCAGAGACAAACAAACAGATACAAGCAACGAGGAACGTTTTTTTCATGTGCTGAATTATTAAATGATGGTGATAAACTTAAGGAAAAATGAAAGAAATGAATACTGCTATTTTTTAAGCGTTTCTAATTTCTTTTGAAGGGAAAACATTTCATCGCGCAAACGGGCCGCTTCCATAAAGTCCAAATCTCTTGCAGCTTTCTCCATCTCTTTTTTTGTTCTTGCAATGACTTTTTCTAATTGCGGAATGGTTGTGTATTCTGCTTCATCGTCCGCAGCTTTGGTGATAACTTCTTCAACCGCATAGGGCGAATCGGGATCATAACCCTTGATGTCAAGAACCGAGGTTTGCGCCATGACTTGTTCAATTGATTTTTTCACCGTCCTTGGCGTAATATTGTTGGCAATGTTGTAAGCAATTTGTTTTTCACGTCGGCGGTTGGTTTCATCAATGGTTCTTTGCATGCTTTCAGTCATGGTATCTGCATAGAAAATTACAAGACCATCAACGTTTCTTGCCGCGCGGCCCGCCGTCTGTGTGAGCGAACGTTCATTACGCAGAAAGCCTTCTTTGTCCGCATCCAAAATTGCCACTAAAGAAACTTCCGGGAGATCCAATCCCTCGCGCAACAGATTCACACCGACTAAAACATCAATTTTTCCCAGTCGCAGGTCACGCAAAATCTCAACACGCTGGAGTGCATCAATGTCACTGTGAATGTATCTTGATTTTACATCGATTCGTTTTAAATATTTATCCATTTCCTCCGCCATTCTTTTTGTAAGCGTGGTTACCAGCACACGATCGCCTTTCTTTACTCTTTTATCAATTTCATCCAATAGATCATCTATCTGGTTTACACTGGGACGAACCTCGATTGGAGGTTCCAATAATCCTGTTGGACGAACAACCTGCTCAACTACGACGCCACCGGTTTGCTCGAGTTCATAGTCCCCCGGAGTTGCACTTACATAAATCATTTGGTTCATCAAAGTTTCAAATTCATGAAAATTTAATGGACGGTTATCCAATGCGGAGGGGAGCCGAAATCCAAAATCAACCAGTGTCAGTTTCCTGCTTCTGTCGCCCCCGTACATTCCACTTACCTGCGGGATGGTTTGATGACTTTCATCGATCACGCACAAAAAATCTTTTGGGAAATAATCAAGCAAACAAAATGGTCTTGTTCCCGGTTTTCTCCTGTCAAAAAATCTTGAATAATTTTCTATGCCGTTGCAATAACCCAGTTCGCGAATCATTTCCAAATCATACTCTACTCGTTCTTTTAACCGCTGTGCTTCAATAAATTTTCCAACGCTTTTGAAATAATCAACCTGCGCATTCATTTCATCCTGTATTTCATACATCACATTTTGAATCATATCCTTTGGGGCAACATACAGGTTTGCCGGGAAAATAGCCGCATCCTGAAGTGGAGCGATTCGTTTGCCTTTTTGTATATCGATGCTTTCTATTTCTTCAATTTCATCCCCAAAAAAAGTAACGCGGTAACCGTAATCAACATAAGGAAGGTTGATGTCGACAGTGTCGCCTTTTACTCTAAAAGTTCCGCGGTTGAATTCAATTGAAGTCCGATTGTACAAAGAATTTACAAGTGAATGAAGAAATCCCTGCCTTGAAATAGTTTGGCCTTTTGAAATTCGAATGATCCCGCTTTCATAATCGGTGGGGTTTCCCATACCGTAAATACAGCTTACACTCGCAACAACAATGATATCCCTTCTTCCGGACAGCAAACTTGTGGTTGCCCTCAAGCGGAGTTTGTCAAGTTCTTCGTTGATGTTCAGATCTTTTTCAATGTAAGTATCTGTTGTTGGTATATAAGCTTCAGGTTGATAATAATCATAGTAAGAAACAAAATATTCAACCGCGTTGTCGGGAAAGAATTGTCTGAACTCCCCGTACAGTTGAGCTACAAGCGTCTTATTATGCGTTAAAACCAACGTGGGTTTTTGAACATTCTGAATAACGTTGGCTACGGTAAATGTTTTCCCCGAACCGGTAACACCTAAAAGTACCTGGTGTTTCTCGCCGCGAAGAACACCTTCTGTCAATTCATTTATTGCTGAGGGCTGATCGCCTGCGGGTTGATATGGAGCTTCAATTTTGAAAGGCATTTTGCAAAAATAAACAGGAACGCAAGGTGAAAATGATCATTGTGCACCGGCTAAAAAGAAAATACGCGGATTTAAAAAGTCTTAAAGTTTTTAAAACCAGCTTTTTATATATGTGGCAACATCTTTGAAGATGAATGACGGTCAGCCTCGTGAAAGCCAATTATCCGCCTCGTGATTAATCCAATCATTTTTTAGGAATAAGAATTTCAACCTATAGAACACCTTGAATGGCCCCGCTTACTGCGGGGTTTTTTAATTGCAGGATTGAATGGACTAAAATGCGTTCGCAGATAAAAACATGGAAATAATATGGGACAAAAAATCCCGCCTCATCAGCGGGACTTCGTTTATGGATACTAATTAAGATCCTTGTAATTCTTTAATCTTTTCGCGAATCTTCGTCTCCAACTCATCTGCTAGTGCAGTGTTATCCTGCAATAACGACTTTACTGCTTCACGGCCCTGCCCTAATTTATCGCCATTGTAGCTAAACCAGCTTCCGCTTTTTTGAACTACTCCCATTTCAACGCCCATATCGAGTATTTCGCCAATTTTAGAAATTCCCTCTCCGAAAACAATATCAAATTCTGCAGTGCGGAAAGGAGGCGCAACTTTGTTCTTAACCACTTTTACTTTCACGCGGTTTCCAATCGCTTCATCACCATCCTTAATTTGGCTCATACGACGAATGTCCAAACGTACAGAGGCATAAAACTTCAAGGCGTTACCGCCGGTTGTCGTTTCTGGATTGCCGAACATAACACCAATCTTTTCACGAAGCTGGTTGATGAAAATGCAGATTGTATTTGTTTTAGAAATGGTGGCAGTAAGTTTACGCAAAGCCTGCGACATTAAACGGGCTTGCAAACCCATTTTACTATCGCCCATTTCGCCCTCCAATTCGCCTTTTGGAACCAGTGCAGCAACTGAGTCAATCACCACAACGTCAAGGGCGCCCGAAAGAATTAAACGGTCAGCAATTTCCAAAGCCTGCTCGCCATAGTCAGGTTGAGAGATTAGTAAGTTATCGATATCAACGCCAAGCTTTTGAGCATAAGCAGAATCAAATGCATGCTCGGCATCGATGAAAGCACACATGCCGCCTTTCTTTTGAGCTTCTGCAATAACATGTGTAGCAATAGTGGTCTTACCGGAGCTTTCAGGACCGTAAATTTCAATTACCCGGCCCCTTGGCAAACCACCAATTCCCAATGCAGTATCAAGACCAATTGAGCCCGTCGAAACCACTTCCTGCGGCTCCTGGGTGCGTTCATTCATCATCATTACACTGCCCTTACCAAAGTCTTTATCAATCTTATCCATGGTAAGTTTCAGTGCTTTTAATTTTTCAGCGTTTGACATATTTGTAGGTTGAAAAAGGTTTAGAACGATTACTCTAAATTAGTCTTTCCGAGCATCTATTCTTAAAATTTTATTTGCATGCGAAGCTAATGTTTTTAGCAAAAAACTCCCAATAAATTTTGCCGAAACGGGAATAAAAAACGTTAAAGAAAAACGGGCATTTTTGTTCATTAGGGCTGACGGATTTCATGGTTTGCGGATTTTAAAATCGATAGTTTTAGATACTAAAATTCTACACTTGTTTTTAATCGCAAAACAATCAAACGCCCCTTTCATTTTTAATTATTGGCACAGAGTTTTTATGCACCAGTTGATGACCAGGCTTATTTTTTTATCGCTAATCTTTTTTTCAGCATGCACCTTGCCCGAAGAAAAAAAGGCAAAGGAAGAAGCACAGCAACAAGACACGACTGTTCTTCAAACCAACGACATCAACACAGCTTCTACAAATACTATTGATACCGGCACAATAGCGTCATTACCCCTTGTTCAACCAATTAAAAAACCGATTGGAATTTACCGGACTATTTTGCCTTTCGATAAAAAAATTGAGCAGACTGTAGTCTTCAATAAGGATCTCACTTACAGGCTTGAAGAAAAATACCCGGAAAAAGACAGCCTTGTCATCACTGAAGGAAACTGGTCACCCTCCGATGGTTACATATGGTTGTATAAAGACCAGATTGTGCGTGCCCGGTACAAATGGGATGGAGACAAACTTCAATACTACAGCCCGCAGTTAAAAAAGAGTTTTACAATGACTCCTTCGAAGGATGTCATGCAAAATGATTCCTGGAAAAATAAATCAGATGAAGGAATTATTGTTTACGGAATTGGCAATGAACCGTTCTGGAGAATTGAATACACTAACAAAGACACCATTTCTTTTTTGCTGGCTGACTGGGAACATCCAATAAAAATGAAAATAGATTCATCCTTCAGTACAAAAGACAGCGTTGGTTACATTGCGCAAAATGATTCAGCAAAAATTCATTTAACTGTTTTTCCGTATTTCTGCAGCGATGGAATGAGCGACTTCACCTATCGCAATAAAATCAAAGTCCAATACAATCACCAGGTCTACAATGGATGCGGAATGATTTACAAATAACTAATCTCTTTCTGTCAACGCTTCTTTTCTTTCCTGTTCTAAGGCTGCTTCCTGCTCTTTATTGACCTTACTATTTTTATCCTCCTGCCTGCTGTTATCAAAAACAGTTTTCGGCAGGTTGTCTTGTTGTTCGCTTGACTGATTAGCTTGCTGGGGTTTATTTTTATCCTGGTCTCTGTCCATAAAAGCTTTTTGTTTTATTACAGAAAATCAAAGGCCAAACTGGCTACCAAAAGCAAAAAAATTATAGCGCTTCAACAATCAAAAGCTGTATTTGATTCCTGCACTTGCATAAAACATGCTCTGTCCCGTTTCGGAAAGGTCGGGCCTGTTAGGCACAGTAACCAGGTTTTGTGGAATGATGTATGAAGGAGTTACCAAAGCCATCCATTTTCCTTTTACATAAACAAGAGGAACTGAAATTTCATAGGCCAGAATATTAAACTGCTTTACATTTTCAGTTACCTGTTCAGTGCCGCCGGGAAAAATCAAAACGCCGGCTTTCTTTTTTGTGTAAGTGTTGCTGAAATTTTGTGTTCCCGCATAGGCATAAAAGGAAGGATCAACAACAAGAACATCGTTGTTGCTGAATTGTTTTTTGATCAAATGATCCAATCCTGCCGTCGCGCCAAAATCAATTTTATCACTGAGCTTGGCATCACCACCAATTGTGAGGTTTAGTATTTTATTTAAGAAAGTATAACTCACCCCCGCCTGTGCTTTCAATGCTGATTGAACCAGCTCGCTGCTTTGTTTATAAAATGGTTTGGTGAGATAAAGGTTGGTGATGGACTTAGATGTTGTATACAAGTAACCCAATGACGCAACACTTCCGGCATAAACAAAAGACTGGACAGCGTTGTTCACAAAAACAGGAGCTGCATTGATGTATACATCTTTTGAGAACCACAATTCTGCAATTGGAAAAAAACCTGTGCTTTTCAAACTATCTGTACGGCCATAATAATTTAATCCGCTGTTGTAGTTAACACTTAATTTGAATTTTGGTTTTTGCTCCGTGCTGTCAGTTTGTGCAAAAACAAATTGAGAAATAAATAAAGAAAGGATGAAAATGATTTTCGAAACGCTTTTCATAATGGTTGCGGGTTTAATTTTAAAAACCATCCCGCAAAGAATGCGGGATGGAGGTATACGAATTAAAAACCTATTGCTTTGAAGCTTTTACTTTAGTTTTTGAATCAACAGAAGTGCTGGATGAAGCACCGGTTTTATCAACCTTGGTGTTTTGTTTCACGCCAGTTTCACTTTTTGCACCAAAAACTGCTGAATTATCATTCGCATGATCTTTTGCTTTCTCAGAAGCATGAACAGCAGCCTGGGATTTGCTGCGGGCATCAGCTTTTACTTTTGTCTGAGCATCGGTTGTTACCTGCTTGGTTTTTTCGACCGTTTTCTTTCCGTCGTTTTCAACCTTGGTTTGCAATTTTGTTGATGTTTCATCTGTCTTTTCAACAGTTGATTTGCCGTCAACTTTTACATTGGCGTCAACACCGGTGTTGCTTTCTGTTTTTGTTCCAACAACGGCAGAATTGTCGTTTGCGTTTTGTTTTGCTTTGTCATCGGCTTTTACGCTTGCCTGCGATTTCACTTTCGCGTTTACGTTGGCATTTTGCTTTGCGGTTGTTTTTACATCAGTCGCGAGCTGTGTACCTTTTGATGTGGCGCCTGTTGCAGTTGCAGATACTGTGTGTGTTGTTGCTGCTGTTACTTTCGTAGCGGCATTGGTTGCAGCTTGTGTGCTCGCATGAATATTGGTGGCAGCTTTTGTGCTATTTGTTACGCCTAAACCAACTTGTGCAAAGGAAAATGTTGCGGCTAAGGTAGATGCAGTTAAGAGCATCAGTGCTTTACTTGTCTTCATAGATTTAAAGTGTTTTAAAGGTTTCGGGACAATAGAAGGGAAATATGTGCCGAAAGTTTAAAACTGTGGATAACAATTTTTAACATAAACGTTAATTTATGTGAAAACACTTATTCAGTTAACTATGAAGCCGGGGCAATAACGCAATGGCTGAATTAAATAAAGCAAACCACGTATCGCCGTTGATTATTGAACGATCATGAGCTTTGCATAATTCAACATGATCTTCTTTTCGCCATTTGCATCAAATTTTATGGTGGCAACAGGATTGTGGCTGGAGCCTTCAAGTTTTATTACTTCACCAAAACCGAACTTTTGGTGTTCCACCCGCATGCCTACTTCTAATTTTGAAATATCACTCGGAACAAAATTCGGTGATGGCACATGCGCAACATCCTTTGGTTTTGTATTTCCGGTTAAAAGCGTTGATACAAAAGTTTTTTCTTTCTTTTCGTTGCTATTACTGCTGCCGAATCCACGGTTCATCCTTTCAAAAGCACTTCCCCACAAATTGGATGAAGTTTGGTTTTTTACTCCACCGCCCGCAAATGATTTATCAATATATTCCATTGGTATTTCTTCAATAAAGCGACTTGCATCACTTTGTATTAAAGAACCAAATTTATATCGCGTGTTGGCGTACGTTAGATATAATCTTGTTTTTGCCCTGGTAATGGCAACATAAAATAATCTTCTTTCCTCTTCAAGTTCTTCCCTTGTGTTAATGCTCATTGCATTTGGAAACAATCCTTCTTCCAAACCCCCGACAAAAACAACGGGGAATTCCAGGCCCTTTGCAGCATGGATCGTCATCAATTTTACTGTATCTGCATCCGGGTCCTTTTGATCGGCATCGGTGAGCAAAGTGATTTGTTGCAAATAAGCAGCTAGAGTTTTATCACCGACTTCACCACTTTCTTCGCTCATGGGCGTTTCGGTAAATTCCTTAATGGAGTTAAGCAGCTCCTGGACGTTTTCGTACCGTTGAACACCCTCTGTGCTTTTATCGTTAAAAAGTTCTTTTACAAAATTTGTTTGCTTGCCCACATGAAATGCCACGTCATACGCATTCTTTGTTTGCAGCATGCTTTGAAAACTTTTGATCATCAGCACAAATTCCTCGATGGATTGGAGCGCTGCCGATTTGAATCCAAACATCGGCGCTCTTTCCAACACTTCCCACATGCTGATATCATTGTTGTTGGCTTCCATAATGGCACGATCAACCGAAGTTTTACCTATGCCACGGACCGGATAGTTAATGATTCGCTTCAACGCTTCTTCATCTCTTGGATTGACAATTACCCGCAAATAAGCGATATAATCTTTGATCTCCTTTCGTTGATAGAATGAAATACCTCCGTAGATCGTGTACGGAATATTCATCCTTCTCAAACTTTCTTCAAACGAACGGCTTTGTGCATTGGTGCGGTAAAGAATGGCAAATTCTTTATTGTTGAAATGATTGCGAAGCTTTTGTTCCTGTATCTGATCAGCAACAAATTTTCCCTCATCATTATCCGTCATTGTTCGCACCAGTTTTATTTTTTCTCCCTGCGCATTTTCGGTGAACAATGTTTTTGGAATCTGTCCTTTGTTGTTTTTGATTACTTCATTTGCAATCGTCAGAATATTTTGTGTACTGCGATAGTTTTGTTCCAGCTTGATCACTTTAACTTCATCATAATCTTTCTGAAACTGCAAAATGTTTTGAATCGTTGCTCCGCGGAATGAATAAATACTTTGCGCATCATCACCCACCACGCAGACATTTTCATAAACGGCACCTAATAATTTTATGATCTCATATTGTGCGGGATTTGTATCCTGGTATTCATCGATCAAAATGTACTTGAACTTGTGCTGGTACTTATGCAAAACTTCAGGAAAGGCTTTCAGCAACTCGTACATTTTAAAAAGAAGATCATCAAAATCCATTGCACCATTCTTAAAGCACCGTTTGCTGTACGCATCATAGATCTGCCCAATCATCGGCCGGTTGGCGCGCATGTCTTCCTGCTGGATGTAATAGTCAGTTGCGTATTCTCTTGGACCAACCAATGCATTCTTCGCTCCTGAAATGCGATTGTAAACCACATTGGGTTTGTAGTGTTGGATATCGAGATTTAACTCCTGCGTTACCGCTTTGATCACGCTCTTTGCATCATCGGTATCATAAATGGTAAATGAATTAGGATAACCAATCCGGTGCGCCTCGGCACGAAGAATTCTAGCAAACACCGAGTGAAAAGTTCCGATGTATAAGTTTCTTGCTTCACGGTTGCCCAAAATATGTTCCACACGCATAATGGCGTAGAGGGTAGGTTTGAATTGTTTCAGGGTTCAAAAATTGTAAGAGGAACTTACAATGGTCACCAGCTACAGGCAGAAGCCACGCTGGCAAAAATGCCGCAGCCGTCTGTTCCGGTTATGCGCCGGTTGCTGGAAATGAATTTCAACTTATACTATAGCCGCTTCGGATTGGACAATGAGCGGCTTTGCATTCAGTTTGACAGCAGTATTGAAGCCGCCAATCCGAATAAACTGTACTATGGTTTAAAGGAGTTGGCGACCAAGGCTGACAAACAAGACGATTTGCTTGTTCAGGATTTTACCATCCTCCAAACGATCGACACGGATCATATTGGCACTATCCCGCAACAAGAGAAGGAAATTAAGTATGAATACCTGCTCAAATGGATCAACGAAACAGTGGAATATGTTGCGACGCTGGATGCCGATAAGTTTTCCGGCGCGATTGCCTATATA
>Ga0207647_10000130_pt1 | contig 58985 bp, 53 predicted proteins | sample KBSCornC2_FD_184295 | JGI IMG/M metagenome (GOLD analysis project Ga0207647, IMG submission 184295) | Corn rhizosphere microbial communities from Kellogg Biological Station, Michigan, USA - C2 (SPAdes) (version 2) | ecosystem: Host-associated > Plants > Roots > Rhizosphere ... | reverse complement strand
AACGGCCATCCATGGCCGTCCCCCCTGCGGGGCTATTCCCTCCCGTCCCCCTCGCCTCCGAAACTCGCCTCGAGGGTGGGCGCCGAAGGCTCGTTTGATGACTGAGGTGAGTGGGCCGGAGAGCGAGGGTGTGGCTCGATGCATCACTCCGCCAGCCGCCGCGCAACCCGCTGAAGGAGCCCCCTGTGGACGACATCTTGTCGCGAGCACGCCCAGGCCCTGTTGCGGTGAGGCGAAAGCTGTCGCTCACAGGGTGGCTCCTACAACGAGTGGGTCATCGCAAAGCCTCCGGCTGACGTGCGTACCGGCGTGGCGTGACGACACAGGTAGCGGTATGGGTCGCGCATCGCGGCGGGGTGGGCAGAAGGCAACGTTTGGTCTACCGGCTCTCCCACCAACGAAACCTCACGGATGAAAAGAGCCCTCGGTGCCCACCCTCGAGGCGAGTTTCGTAGGCGAGGCCGACGGGAGGGAACAGCCCGCAGGGGGACGGCCATGGAGGGCCGTTCCTTTTTGACGAGACACGGATGTCTCGTCGAAAAGCCCCTCACGGCGGCCGGTTCGCGGCCGTAGGCCAAATCAGTACATGGCCGCGTAGCGGCATCCTTTACGAACGCTGGAGACCTGTCTGAGCAGCGAGGGTGGGCACCGAGGGCTCTCCGCCCATACGTTCAAGTGTACAAAGCGATGGCGCAAGCCGAGCCCCGCGAGGCCGAAGGCGAGCCGCCCCTCCCCCCCAAGGAAAGCCACAAAAAAAGCCGCCCGAGGGCGGCTTTTTCGACAATCAGTCCGGGTTCTGCCCGTTCTGCTTCTCCCACGAATGCTGCTCCTTGAGCAATTCATCCGGATCGAAATCCTTACTATCACCCACGCCCTGCATCTTCTCGATCACATCCTCCGGCGGGTTGCCGTCGTAGATCTGATACAGGCGCTGCTGGCGATACGCATCACGCATGAACACATACGGATCGTAAGCCGACGCCAGGAAGCTCTCCGCATCGATCGCACGGGCCCGCAGCGTCACCAGATACAGCACCGACGGCACGTAGTACTCGCCGTGGTGGAAATCATGGTTACGCGACAGGTAGCTCAGCGGATCGAAGAAATAGCTATCCACCGGCAGGCGCCACACATCGCGGACCGTGGTCGGGCCGACGAAGGGCAGGACCAGGTACTCGCCCTCGGGCACGCCCCAGCGGGCCAGGGTCACGCCGAAGTCGCTGTCATACAGCGGCATGCCCAGCATGCTGGCCGGGTCCTTGAAGCCCAGGAAGCCGATGCCAAGGTTCACGATGAACCGGCCGGTGGTGACCGCGGCCTGGCCCGGGCGGCCCTGGAGCAGCTGGTTACCAATGGTGATCGGCAGGCGGATATTCGTATAGAAATCGCTCACCGCCGTGCGGACGCCCGGGGTGGTGACGTTACGGTAGCCCACCGCGACAGGGCGGATAATCGCCTTGTCGAGCTTGTCATTGAACGCATAAACCTTGCGGTTCACGTTCTCGTTCGGGTCATCGGTGCGCGGCGGCGCCACATGGCAGGCCGCCAGGAGCGCCAGGGCAACCAGGCCAAAGGCATGGCGGGCCAGACGCTTTAGGTTGATCTTGGGGTCCATCGGGGTGACTCTGGGGGTGGGGCGATACTTTAGTGTACCGCTTGGTTTTATTATTTGCACTAACGCCCGTCCTTCCTGGCCAGAACCCGGCATGATACCCCCCACCCCAATGGACAGCCAACCGGCTGGGCCGCTAAACTGCACGGTCATAAGTGTCTTTGTTGTCAAGGATTTGAAATGGCCCGTATTACTGTCGAAGACTGCCTCGAGGTAGTCGACAATCGCTTTGAGCTCGTGCTCATGGCGACCAAGCGCGCTCGCCAGCTCTCCAAGGGCGCCGAGCCCACGCTCGATCCGAACAACGACAAGCCGACCGTGCTCGCCCTGCGCGAAATCGCCGATCGCCGCGTCACCGAAGAGATGATCGACGAAATCGACAAGGCCGCTCGCGAGCGTGCCGAGCGCGAAGCCCTCGAGTGGGCCGCCACGGAAGTGGACGACGACCTCTCGAAGGGCGGAGATGACTGATGACGTCGGGTCCCTGTCGACCCTGCGTTCATTCGTTCACTGCGCACGTTGTTGAAGCGCGGCCGCTGAGGCCGCGCGCGGGAGGCCGTGCCGCCTGATCCAGGGCGCGAGGCATTCCCATGGAAGTCATCCCCGCCAAAAAGCTGACCGACGTCTCCGACGACACTCCGGTGCCCGCCTATGTGCAGGCGCTGGAAGAGCGCGTGGGCGCTTACCTGCCCAAAGAGCAGGTCATGCGTATCCGCCGCGCCTTCCTCGTCGGTGCGCTTGCGCACGATGGGCAGACGCGTAAATCCGGTGAGCCGTACATCACGCACCCGGTCGCCGTGGCGCAGGTGCTGGCCGAGCTCGGCCTGGATGCCGAAACGATCATCGCCGCGATCCTGCACGACACGCTCGAAGATACGCAGCTCAGCCGCGAGGAACTCGCCGGCGCGTTCGGCGAGACCGTGGCCGAGCTGGTCGATGGCGTCACCAAGCTCGACAAGATGCGCTTCTCCAGCCGCGCCGAAGCCGATGCGGAAAGCTTCCGCAAGATGCTGCTGGCGATGGCGCGCGATCTGCGCGTCATCCTGATCAAGCTTTCCGATCGCCTGCACAACATGCGCACGCTGGGCGCGAAGGATTCCTCGTCGCGCCGCCGCATCGCGCGCGAAACGCTGGAGATCTACGCGCCGATTGCGCAGCGCCTGGGCATGAACAAGTTCAAGGCCGAGCTGCAGGATCTGGGCTTCAAAGCCCTGTATCCCGATCGCCACCGCATCATCGGCGAGCGCATCCGCGCTGCGCTGGGCAACCGCCGCGAGGCCATGGCGAAGATCGAGATGGCCCTGGAAGGCCGCCTCGCCGCCGACAAGATCCCTGGGCGCGCGGTCAGCCGCATCAAGAGCCCGTGGAGCATCTACTCGAAGATGCGCAACGAACATAAATCGTTCGCGCAGCTCATGGATGTGTATGGCTTCCGTGTCGTCACCGACTCGGCCATGCATTGCTACATGGCGCTCGGTGCCGTGCACGGCCTGTACAAGCCGGTGGATGGCCGCTTCAAGGATTTCATCGCCATTCCCAAGGGCAATGGCTACCAGTCGCTGCATACGGTGCTGCTTGGCCCGTTTGGCGCGCCCATCGAAATCCAGATCCGTACCTCGGAAATGGAATCGGTGGCCGAGCGCGGCGTGGCCGCGCACTGGGCCTACAAGACCGATTCGGGCCCGGCCAACAGCGCGCAGCTGCGCGCGCGTGAGTGGCTCTCGGCGTTGGCCGATAGCCAGGCCAATACCCCATCGGCCGCCGAGTTCCTGGAAAACGTCAAGATCGACCTGTTCCCGGACGAGGTGTACCTGTTCACGCCGCGCGGCGATATTTTCTCGCTGCCGCGTAACGCTACCGCGCTCGATTTCGCCTACGCCGTGCATACCGACGTGGGTGACCACGCGGTGGCCGCGCGCGTGGACAAGAAGCTCGTGCCGCTGCGCACGCGCCTTATTTCCGGCCAGGTGGTCGAGATCATCACGGCGCCTTCCGCCGTGCCGAACCCTGCCTGGCTCGAGGCGGTCGTGACCGGCAAGGCGCGTACCGCCATCCGCCAGTACCTCAAGCACCTGCAGCACGAGGATGCGGTCGATTTCGGCCACCGTATGCTCGATCGCGCGCTGGATGCACGCGGCCTCAGCCTGGATTCGATCCCGCCGGCCGTGCTCGATCGTTTCCTCGAGGAATCCAAGTTCAAGCGCCTGGAAGAACTGCTTTCCGAGATCGCGCTGGGCAACCGTTTCGCCGACCAGGTCGCTGGCCAGCTCATCACGGTGATGGGTCCGCGCGACTCGCACCCGCAGGTGCCTGCCGAGCATGCGGTTGAGAAGATCCGCATCAGTGGCGCCGAGCGCGGCGTGCTCAGCTTCGGTAACTGCTGCCACCCGCTGCCGGGCGATGAAATCATCGGCTTCCTGTCGTCGGGCAAGGGCATCGTGGTGCACCGCGTGGAATGCCCCAATGTGGCGGAATTCCGCAAGACGCCCGAGCGCATCGTGGCCATCGAGTGGGATCGCGACGTCACCGGCGATTACCGTGCCGAGTTGCGCATCGAAGTGCTCAACCGGCCGGGTGTTCTCGCCACGGTGGCAGCCGCCATCGCCGATGCCGGTTCGAACATCGAGAACGTGGAATACATCGAGCGCGATAGCACGGCGGCAACGCTGTTGTTCGCGATCGAAGTGAAGGGCCGCAAGCACCTGGCTGACGTGATGCGCCGCGTGCGCCGCACGGGTGTGGTCAGCGGCGTTTACCGCCACCCCCTGTAGGCCCACGTTCGGGGCGGGTAATATCGGGGTCTTCCGCCACGAGGATTCCCCATGTCCCGCACCATCATCGCCACCGACAAGGCCCCGGCCGCCATTGGCCCGTACTCGCAGGCCGTGCGCGCGGGTAACACCGTGTACTTCTCGGGCCAGATCCCGCTCGATCCGGCCACCGGTAACCTGGTCGATGGCGACATCACCGCGCAGACCCGCCGCGTGTTCGATAACCTCGTCGCCGTGGCCGAAGCGGCGGGCGGCAAGCTCTCCGATATTGTTCGCGTCGGCATCTACGTGACCGACCTGGGCAACTTCGCCGCGGTGAACGCCGTGATGGCGGAGTATTTCCAGCAGCCGTACCCGGCGCGTTCCACCATCGAGGTATCGGGCCTGCCCAAGGCCGCCCAGGTGGAAGTGGACGCGATCCTCGTCCTGCCGTAACCGGACCAGCCGCATTCCCGTGGGCCGAACCGCCAGCCCTTTACCCGCCGCGCCACCGGCGGATCCGGGCCGCGCGCCGCTGACAACGCTCGGCGGGGTCGGCCCTGCGCTGGCGGAAACGCTAGGCCGGCTCGGCCTGCGTGAAGTGCAGGACCTGTGGTTCCACCTGCCGCTGCGCTACGAAGACCGCACCACCATCGTGCCCATCGGCGACCTGCGCCCCGGCCTGCACGTTCAGGTCGAAGGCACGGTGGATTTCATCGAACGCAGCTTTCGCGGGCGCATGCAGCTGAAGGTCATCATCAGCGATGACTCCGGTCGTGCGCTCCTGCTGCGCTTCTTCCACTTCCGCAAATCGCAGATGGATCAGCTGCAGAAGGGCACGCGCCTGCTCTGCTTCGGTGAGGTGCGCCAGGGGCCGCAAGGCCTGGAGATGGTGCACCCGCAATACCAGCGCATCGAAAGCGATGAGGCCGTGCTGGTGGATGAGCGGCTCACCCCGGTGTACCCCACCACCGAAGGCCTGGGGCCGCGCCGCCTCGCCAGTGTCATCGCCAAGGCGTTGCACCACCTGCCCGGCGATGACCGGCTCGAACTCATTCCCGAAGAGGTGGGTCGTCCACTTGGCCTTACCTCGCTGCGCGATGCGCTGGTGTATGTGCACCGGCCGCCACCGGATGTCGATCTGCGCCAGCTTGGCGAAGGCGGCCATCCCGCGCAGAAACGCCTGGCGTTCGAAGAACTGCTGACCCAGCACCTCACGCTGCGGCGCATGCGCGCGGCGGTGAAGAAGCGCAAGGCGCCGGCACTGAAGAGTGCCGGGGTCATGCGCGAGCGCCTGCTGTCCTCGCTGCCCTTCGCGCTGACCAAAGCACAGGCACGCGTGGCGGGTGAGGTCGGGCGTGATCTTGCCCGTGCCCATCCCATGCTTCGCCTTGTGCAAGGCGATGTCGGCAGCGGCAAGACCGTGGTCGCCGCACTGGCCGCACTGGCCGCTGTCGAAGCCGGCTACCAGGTCGCCCTGGTGGCGCCCACCGAGCTGCTCGCCGAGCAGCACCTGCGCAACTTCCGTGCGTGGCTGGAGCCGCTGGGCCTGCATGTGGAATGGCTGGCCGGCAAGGTGCAGGGCAGGGCACGCAAGGCTGCACTGGCGCACGCCGCCGAAGGCACGGCGCATATCCTGGTCGGCACGCACGCGCTCATGCAGGAAGGCGTGGTCTTCCACAAGCTGGGCCTGGTCATCGTCGATGAGCAGCACCGCTTTGGCGTGCACCAGCGCCTTGCACTGCGCGACAAGGGCGCCAGTGGCGAGCTTATCCCGCACCAGCTCGTGCTCACGGCCACGCCTATCCCGCGTACGCTTGCGATGAGCGCTTACGCCGACCTGGATGTGTCGTCGATCGATGAGCTGCCACCGGGGAGAACCCCGGTGCAGACCGTGGCGCTTTCCAACGAGCGGCGCTACGACATCATGGAACGCATCCACGGTGCGTGCATGGAAGGCCGCCAGGTGTACTGGGTATGCACGCTGATCGAAGAAAACGAACAGATGAATGCGCAGGCCGCCGAGGTCGCACACGCGGAGCTCGCCGCCGGGCTGCCGGATCTCAACATCGGCCTCATCCATGGCCGCATGAAGCCCAAGGAAAAGCAGGCGGTGATGGATGCGTTCAAGCGCGGCGAGATCGCCGTGCTGGTCGCCACCACGGTGATCGAAGTGGGCGTGGATGTGCCCAATGCGAGCCTCATGATCATCGAGAACAGCGAGCGGCTTGGGCTGGCCCAGTTGCACCAGCTGCGCGGGCGCGTAGGGCGCGGATCCATCGCCTCGAGTTGCGTATTGCTTTACCAGACGCCGCTATCGCGGCTGGCGAAGGAGCGCCTGCAGGTCATGCGAGAGACGAACGATGGCTTTCGCATCGCCGAGAAAGACCTGGAACTACGCGGCCCCGGTGAAGTGCTCGGCACCCGGCAGACGGGCCAGCTGCAGTTCCGCATTGCCGACCTGGCGCGCGATGCGCACCTCATGCCCGATGTGCAGCGTGTCGCGGAAGCGATGATGCGCGACCATCCGGCGCGATGTGAGCGGCTGATTGCACGTTGGGTGGGCGACGCCGCCCGCTACGTCGACGCGTAACCCCACCACCACGCCCCTGTAGGAGCGCGCTTGCGCGCGATGGGTCTTGCTACACGCCCTATCGCACGCAAGCGCGCTCCTACAGGGGGAGCCCTAGGTGTTGGCGGATGTGCTCGGCGACCCAGGCGGTTTCGCGTAGCACCGGTTGCACTGGCGGCGTACTGGCCTCGATATCGTGCAGGCGGCGGGTGGAGCGGAGTTCGGCGTGGAAGCGTTCGAGCTTGGCGGGTAGGGGTTCGGTGACAAGCGTGTGCACCGGGCGGCCGGTGGCACACGCCTCGGAGAGCATATTCACCGAGTCGGGCGTGACCACCAGCCGATCGGCCCATGCCAGCACGCCGGGGTAGGGGTTGGGATCCTCGTCCCCGGGTGCCCAGATAAACCCCGGCACGTCGTGGAACGCGGCCCGTACCATGGGCAGGATCGACGAAGGGGTGCGCCGCGAGGCCACCACCATCACCGAGCCCCCTTCGCGTGCGTAGCGCTGCTTCACGGCCTCCAGCAAGGCAGCAACGCCAGCCGCATCCATCGTGGCGCCGTGGCGGGCACCGCCCAGCAACACACCCAGGCGCGGGCCGGGCAGGTCGGCGAAGCCGGCGAACGCATCGCGCGCATCCTCCAGCCACGCATCGTCGATCGGGTTCAGCGAGCCCAGTGGCGTGAGCACGTTATCGCCGTGCAGCTGATCATGTTTCGGGGCCACTACCAGGTCCCAGTGGCGCGGATCGATGCGTGGATCCAGGATCTGCACAGCAAGCGCCCGCCCATCGGACCAGCGGCGTACCTGCCGGGTGGCCCAGGCCGCCGGGCGCCCGCAGCCGATCACCAGGGTGGGCCACGGTGGACGCAGGCTATCGCCGTTGCGCGAGAAGGCCGCGCGCGCACCCGGTAGCCGTCGCGGCGCGAACCATGACCATGGCGCGCGCAGGTCAACGACGCACTCCCGGATCGATGGGGTGAGCGCCTCGGCCAGCGCCAGGGCCTGGCGGCGATTGCCAGCCGCGCCATCGGTGATGACCCAGCATGAACCGGGCGGCAGGGGATGGGCACTCATGCCGATCCCCTGCATTGGATTGTTGTCGATTTCGACACAGTTCGTTCCTGCGGCACCGGTCCACGCGACGGCCCGACCCGCTTACACTGTTGGAATGCCGGCACGACCGGCGCCTGTTCACTGTACAAGGAATCCCATGAGCTCTCCGCTGAACGATGCCGCGCTTGACCAGCTCTTCCGCACCGCCCGCACCTACAACGCGTGGCAGGACAAGGAAGTCACCGATCAGCAGCTCAAGGAGCTCTACGATCTGGTGAAGATGGGCCCCACCTCGGCGAACTCCTCGCCGGTGCGCCTGGTCTTCATCAAGTCGCAGGATGCCAAGGCACGCCTTAAGCCGTTCCTTTCCGAGAACAATGCCGAGAAGACGATGGCCGCCCCGGTCACCGCCATCATCGCCACCGATTTCGCGTTCTACGACCACCTGCCGAAGCTGTTCCCGCACGCCGATGCGCGCAGCTGGTTCGTCGGCAACAACGCGCTGATCGAAGCGACCGCCTTCCGTAACAGCACGTTGCAGGGTGGCTACCTGATCATGGCGGCGCGCTCGCTGGGCCTCGACTGCGGCCCGATGTCGGGTTACGACCAGGCCGGCGTCGATGCCGAATTCTTCCCGGGCACCCAGGTGAAGTCGAACTTCCTGGTGAACATCGGCTACGGCGACCCGAACAAGAACCTGTTCCCGCGCTCGCCGCGTTTCGATTTCGACGAAGTCGCCCAGATCCTCTGATTCTTTCCCGCGGTGACCCCTTGGTCCCGCTGTCCACTGGCAGTACCCAACCCACTGCAGGAGCTTTCACCCATGCGCGCTCTCCGTTACCTCGCCCTCGCGGGCCTGCTCGCCGCCGCCGGCACCGCCACCGCTGCCCCGGTCACCTACAAGCTCGATCCGGGCCACACCATGGTCCTGTTCAGCTGGAACCACTTCGGCTTCTCGAACCCCAGCGCGAACCTGGGCCAGGTCGATGGCACCCTGGTGTATGACGAAGCGGATCCGACCAAGGCCACCGTCGAAGCCACCCTGCCGCTCGCGGGCCTGGATACCTTCGTGCCCAAGCTCGACGAGCACCTGAAGTCGGCCGATTTCCTCGATGCCGCCAAGTTCCCGACCGTGACCTTCAAGAGCACCAAGGTCGCCGCTGCGGGCAAGGGCAAGCTGAAGGTCACCGGCGACCTGACCGTGCACGGCGTGACCAAGCCGGTCACCCTCGATGTCACCCTGAACAAGGTTGGCCCGCACCCGATGATGAAGGTGCAGACGGTGGGCTTTGACGCCACCGCCACGATCAAGCGCTCGGATTTCGGCGTGGGCGCTTACGTGCCGAACGTGTCGGACGAGATCAAGATCCGCATCACCACCGAAGCCCACGACGCCTCGGCCAAGTAAGCCGCTTCGCGGCTTACGTGTAGGAGCGTGCTTGCACGCGAAAAGCCAATGGAGCGGAATAGCCGCCACCCCCGGCCCCCATCGCGCGCAAGCGCGCTCCTGCAAGGCCCGCGCAAGCGGGCCTTTTTTCGTGGTTTCACGCCCCCCATGGCGTTCCTGCTACCATCGCCCCATCCCCGGTTCCAACGCATCGCCCGGAGTTTTACCCATGCGCCCCAATCCCGCGGCCGCGCCGCTTATCCCGGCGAACGCCGAAAACCGCTACGAAGTGACCCACGCGGATCTTCCGCTGTCGTGCCCCATGCCGGGCATGTACCTGTGGAACTCGCACCCGAAGGTGTACCTGCCCATCGAAGACGAGGGCGGCACCTCCAAGTGCATGTACTGTGGCGCCACCTACGTACTGAAAGACTGACCGGCCCGGGCGGGCTCGCTGCACGCATCGCCCGCCAACCCATCACCACCGGACCGCGCCATGGCCACCGTCTTCCCACCCCGGACGATGACCGTTGTACAACTCGTACCCGCCCTTCATTCGGGCGGCGCCGAGCGCTCGACCCTGGAAATTGCCAAGGCGCTGGTCGAGGCCGGGCATCGTTCCATCGTGGTCTCCGCGGGCGGTCGTCTGGTTGAACAGCTGGAAGCCGAGGGCAGCCAGCACATCACGTTGCCGATCGGCCACAAATCGCTGCGTACCCTGTTCACGGTCGGCAAGCTTCGCCGCATCCTGCGCGAGCACAAGCCCGATATCGTCCATGCGCGCTCGCGGCTGCCAGCATGGGTGGGCTGGTGGGCCATGCGCCGGGTAAAGCCGCGCCCGCACTTCGTCACCACCGTGCATGGGCTCAACAGCCCGGGGCACTACAGCAGCATCCTGCTGCGGGGTGAGCGCGTCATCGTCGTTTCGCAGACCCTGCGCGATTACGTGCTGCGCCACTATCCCGACGATATCTCCAGCGCGCGGATCGCCGTCGTGCCGCGGGGTATCGATACCGAGGCGTTTCCTTACGGCTACCGGCCCGACGATTCCTGGCAGCGCGCGTTCTTCGAGGAATTCCCCCAGCTCGAGGGCGCACCGCTGCTCACGTTGCCGGGGCGCGGTACGCGCCTGAAGGGCCATGCCGATGCGATCGAACTGATCGCGGATCTGCAAAGCCGGGCCATCGATGCGCGGCTGATGCTGATGGGCGCCGACGAGCCAGGCCGCGAGGCCTACGTCGCCGAACTGCGCCAGCTCATCAAGGAGCGCGGGCTCGAAGCCAAGGTGGTCATTTCGCCGCCCCGTTCCGATATCCGCGATGTGTATGCCATTTCCAACCTGGTGCTGCAGCTTTCCCAGCGTCCGGAGTCGTTCGGGCGCACGGTGGTGGAGGCCCTGGCCATGTGCCGCCCGGTACTGGGTTACGCCCACGGTGGTGTCGGCGAGCTCCTTGCCGAGCTCTATCCCGCCGGCCGCGTACCCCTGAACGACCGCGAGCGACTGGTGGAGCGCGCGGCCGAGCTGCTGCGTTTCGCACCGCCCATCCCGCCGCCGCGCAGCTACCGGTTGGTGGATATGCAGTCCGCCACGCTGGCGCTGTACGCCGAGGTGGTGGAAGGCGTGCCGACCGCGTGAGCGGCACGGGCCTGAAGGCGGCGCTGGGCGCCGGCTGGCGATCGCCGCTGCTTCCCATCTGGCTGGTGCCGGCGCTGCTGCCGTTCGGGCGCAGCGCGGAGCTGGGCGTGTTCCTTTCGCTCGTCGGCGCCCTCCTGCTGCTGGTGCGCGAGCCCGGTGCGATCCGCTACCACCCCGGTGCAAAACTGTTCCTGTGGCTGTTCGCCGCCTACGCCGGCGCAGCGCTCATCTCGGCCGTCGATGCCGTGGCGCCGGGCAAGAGCTGGGGCACGGTCGCCGGCATCCTGCGTTTCGCGCCGCTCGGTGTGTACACCTGCTTTGCCATGCGCCGCCCGGGCAAGGTGCGTGCGCTTTACCTGGCCACCGCCGTCGTCGTCGCCATCTGGGTGCTGGATGCCTGGGTGCAGGCACTCACCGGCATCGGTCTTGCCGGCCATTCGAACGCCGAGCGGCTGTCCGGCATCTTTGGCAGCGATAACCTCAAGCTGGGCCCGGCACTGGCGGCGTGCGCGCCGTTCCTGCTTTGGGCCGTGCGCGAACGCTGGGGCCGGCTGGCGCTGCTGAGTGCGTACCTCGTGACGCTGGGTCCCGTGCTTCTGTCGGGTTCGCGCGCCTCGTGGCTCTGCTATGGCCTGGTCGGGCTGGCGTTCCTCTGGCGCGAGGCCGGCAACCCCAGGCGCTTCGCCGCGGCATGCGCCGCGGGTGGCGTGGTACTGGCGATCGCGGGCCTGCTCGCGTGGCAGGTCTCCCCGCGTTTCCGTGACCGCATCGCACATACCCTGCCGGCCCTGAGCGGTACCAGCCAGGGCGTGGATGCGGCCCTCACGGGCCGCCTGGATATCTGGAGCACCTCGCTTCGCCTATATGCCGGCCACCTCGTTAACGGCGTGGGCGTGCGTGGGTTCCGGGTGGCCTACCCGGCGTATGCCGCACCGGGTGATCACTTCCTCACCACCGAAAAGTGCGGTGACGGCGAGGGCGCCTGCCACGCGCACCAGGTGTTGCTGGAGGTCGCGACCGAAACGGGAACGCTGGGCCTGCTGGCATGGTTCGCCGCCGCGGGCTATGCCCTGCGCGCATGGTGGCGCGCCGGTACGGAAGCCCGCGCCCGTGCGTTCCCTCCCGCCGCCGCGTTGTTTGCCATCCTGTTCCCGCTGAACACGCATATGGCGTTCTATTCGGCGTGGTGGGGTTTGCTGGCTGCGTGGCTCCTCGCCGTATGGTGTGCCGCGCTTTATGCCGACCTGCCTGATACGGTGCCCACGCATGGCGCGTGAGCGGCTATCGGTCGTCATCACCACGTTCAACAACGCCGATACCATCGGCGCATGCCTTGCTTCGGTCGCCTTCGCCGATGACATCGTGGTGCTCGATTCCGGCTCCGCCGATACCACGCGCGATATTGCCGAGCGCGAACACGCGCGCGTCTATGTGCAGGCGTTTGCCGGGTACAGCGCACAAAAGCAGGCGGCCATCCAGCTGGCGCTGAATCGCTGGGTGCTATTGCTGGATTCCGATGAAACCTTGCCGCTGGGTGCGGCGGAGCGCATCGGGGCCGCGCTGGAAGCGCCTGGCGTTGCGGGCTTTGAATTGCTCCGCCGTGAATGGGTGTTCTGGCGCTGGCAGCCAGGCAAGGCTCGCCTTAATCACTACGTGCGCCTGTTCGATCGCGAACGTGCGCGCATGAGCGGTCACGAGGTGCACGAGAGCGTCGAGGTGGATGGGCCGGTCAGCCGGCTGGATGTGGTGATCGATCACCACGGTGAACGCGACATCGCCGGCCGCGTCGACAAGGCCAACCGCTATTCGTCGTTGCAGGTGCGCGACCGGCACACGCGTGAGCCGCGCGCGCTACGCCTGCGCATGGTGCTGTACCCGACCATCGCCTTCGGCCGCTATTACTTCCTGCGGGGCCACTGGCGTGGCGGGTGGGCGGGGTTTATCGCCGCCCGCGTCCACGCGTTTTACTCGTTCCTCAAGTACGCCAAGCTCTACGAGCGTCGCGTGTCACGCCGCCACGGCCAGCGCGGGCCGGTGGAAACCGAACGGCACCAGGATTAGTTCGCACGCTTCGTGGCGCAGGGCCTCCCGGCGGCGGAACTCGCTACGGCGCTTGCTCTCCACTTCCGATTCGAGGCGCAGCGGATCGCGCGGCGGCACCCGGTAAAAGCCCGCATCGCCCAGCTCACCGCCGACCTCAAGCCAGAACCCGTCGTAGTCGGCTTTCACCTTGTTGGCGATACCGGCGAACACATGCCGGTCGTTACCCACGCCAAGCACCTCATCGATACCGAAGGCGTCGGCCAGGGCGCGCACCATCGAAAGCAGCAGGTTCTTCGGGCGCAGCCCATGGCACTGTTTGGTCAGGTCGCGCACGGCCTCGCGGCCCGCATCATTCGCCGCGCCCTGCAGGCAACCGATGACGATGGTGCGGCCGCCGTTAATGATGGAAAACTGCACATACGAGATCTGCAGCCCTTCATCGTCGGTGAGCGACAGGCTGAGTTCGCCTTCGCGGCCGCGGCGGATGGGTGCCTTCAGCAACAGGGAAAGCTTGCCGCCATCGCGCAGGGTGAGCTTGCCGGCCAGCACCTGGCGTTCACGGTACAGCATGTGGAAGAGCGGGCGCGGAAAGCGGGCCAGGGCAAACTCGTAGTGATCGCGTACCGCCTGCAGGCGCTGCTCCGCACTCCACGCCTTGCTGATGTAGCGGTGCTGGTAGCGCTCGACCAGCACCCGGTCCACCTCGGTAATACCTGCCATGGCGGGTGACTCGAGGAAGGCCAGCCACGCATCGTGCTCGCGCCACCGTTTGACCGAGCGGCCACAGTAGGTGAGCACGGCGCCAAGCGCATGCGAGCGCGTGCTGTGCCAGCCGGCGCGGCCGTGCAGGGATCGTGCGAAGCGAAACAGCGATTGCATGGGGAGGGTCCGTCTCGATAGATATCGACGGACGTTCTACGCCGTGAAATTTTCGCCTGACTTTCGTGAGAACAGACGATTTAGCGGGTGTTGCCGCGTAGAAAGTTTCGGGAAAGTTCCGCGAAAGGCGGCTTGCATGGGTGTGCGCTTGCGCGTGCCGCTTCTCAGTAAATCTTCGGCTCACCCGGTGGGCGCGTCTTGAAACGCTTGTGCACCCACAGGTACTGCTCGGGCGCTTCGCGCACCATCTGCTCGATCTGCGCGTTCACCCTACCGGTGTCGAGCGCAGCATCCTTCGATGGAAAATCGTCCATCGGCGCGCCCAACCGCATTGCATAGCCGGAGTCATCGGGCAAGCGGCGGTGATAGAACGGAATGACGACCGCGTTGGAAAGGCGTGCCAGGTGGTGGGTTGCCGTGATGGTGGCAGCCCTTACCCCGAAGAACGGCGCGAACACGTTGTCCTTGCTGCGCATATCCTGGTCCGGCGCGTACCACAGCGTACCCCCGGCCTTGAGGTATTTCACCGTGCCGCGGATATCGTCCTTCTCGAACATGGCCGCGGCGTAATGCAGGCGCGAGCGCAGCACGGCGAACTCGAACACATCCGAATCCATGCGCCGGTACATGCCCGCGATGCGGATGCGCTGCGAGACCAGGCGAGCGCAAAGCTCCAGGTGCGAGAAGTGGCCACCCACCAGCAGCACGCCACGGCCGGCGGCACGGGCGGCTTCCAGGTGCTCAAGGCCGTCGATGGTGACGGGCACGTTGGCGATGGCTTTATCCGAGCCCATCCAGCCGAGCGCGAACTCGGCCAGCATCATGCCCACGTCGCACAGGTTGGCGCGGACCAGCGCCTTTTGCTCATCGACCGATAGCCCGGGAAAGCACAGGGCGATATTGGTAGCCGCGATCCGCCGGCGCTCCTTGTTCAGGTGCAGGGCCAGCCGTCCCGCCAGGCGGCCCAGGCCCATCAGCCAGCGGAAGGGCAGGTGTGCGATCAGCCAGATCACGCCCACGCCGAGCCACGCCGGCCAGTTACGGGGCGCGAGCAGCGAGCGGGTCAGGGTGGGGCGGGGCATACCGGGCATGGCCGGGCATTGTAGCGGACCGGGGCGGCTATACTGCCCGGCCAACCGTCCACCCCGGGGATAGCGTGCTCCTGCGCCTGATCTACAACCTGGCCATGTACCTGTTCACGCCGCTGGTGATGGTTCGCCTGATGGCGCGCGGCATGCGCTATGGCGATTACCACGTGCGCTGGCGCGAGCGGTTCGGCAGCTTCAAGGCCCCCCGGATGAGCGGCTGCCTGTGGGTGCACGCGGTCTCGGTGGGCGAGGTCAATGCGGCGGAGCCACTGGTCAAGGCCCTGATGGAGGCCTACCCGCACGCGCCCATGCTGGTGACCACGGTTACCCCCACGGGGTCGGAGCGCGTACGCCAGCTGTTCGGCAACGCCGTGCACAGCGTGTACCTGCCGTATGACCTCCCCTTTGCGGTGAAGAGGTTCCTGCGCAATACGCGGCCGCGCCTGGCGGTGATCGTCGAAACCGAGATCTGGCCCAACCTGTATTTCGCCTGCCGCCGGCATGGCATTCCGCTGCTCATTGCCAACGCCCGCCTCTCCGAGCGCTCGCTCCGGGGCTATGCGCGCATGAGTTCGCTGGTACGCCGTGCGTTGCGCTGCGTGAGCCACATCGCTGCGCAATCGCGCACCGATGCCGCGCGCTACCGCCTGCTCGGTGCCGAGCCTAGCCAGCTTACGGTGTGCGGCAACCTGAAGTTCGATATGCCGGTGCCCGATGCGGCACTGGAGGCCGGCAAGGCCATGCGCGAGGCCTGGGGACATGGCCGTCCGGTGTGGATTGCCGCCAGCACGCATGAAGGCGAAGAGATGTGCGTGTTCGAGGCGCATACCGAAGTGATGCGCCGCCTGCCCGATGCCTTGCTGCTGATCGCCCCGCGGCATCCCGAGCGCTTCAAGGCGGTGGAAAGCGCAGTGCGCAGCCTGGGCTTCAACGTGGCTACCCGTAGCGCTGACAAGGTGCCCGGCCCATCCACGCAGTGCTTCGTCATTGATTCCATGGGCGAGCTGCTGCGCTTCTTCGCGGCATCGGATGTGGCCTTCGTCGGCGGCAGCCTGGTATCGATCGGCGGTCACAACGTGCTGGAGCCGGCGGCGCTGGGCAAGCCGGTGCTCGTGGGTCCGTACACGTTCAACTTCGAAGAGATCACCCAGGCCCTGCTCGATGAGCACGGCGGACACCGGGTGAAAGACGGCACGGAGCTCGGTGCCGAAGTGCTGTCGCTGCTGCGCGATGAAACGCGCCGCCTGCAGATGGGCGTGGCGGCGCGCCAGGTGTTCGAAAGCGAACGCGGCTCCGTGGGCAAGGTCATGAAGCTGGTGGATACCTTGCTACAAGAGTAAGCGCCGCCTTACTCAAGGGGAGCAGGAAAAGTTTGCCGTCGCGCTCCCGCTGTCGCGGATGGTGAAGAAGCCGACGCTGAGGTGCTCGATGTGCTTGCCGCTTTCGCGGCAAAGGGATTCAGCCTTGTTGCGGACCGAGATATAGCTGTTTCGTGGGCCACCCTTCGCGCTGACGGTCATACGGGGCGTGGTCGCATCGATGTGAGCCTCGGGAATGATGTCATCCCACCGATGTTCGTCCGGTAACGGCGCAGGCATGTCGGTGCGGCATGTGGCGTAGGCCGGTGATGCGACGCCGATCAGCGTCGTGACCACGGGCCGTGTCGCGCCGGCCTGGAATTCGGTCATATACCCCTGGCGCTGATCGCATTCGGCGGTCGCCTTTTTCCATGCATCCTGGCGTGCCGCATCGGTATTGAAGGCCCTGTCGAAGCCGACGGTGTGATAGCGCACGCCAGTGAGCTTTTCAATCTTGTCGTAGGTGTTGCCTGCGCTTGCGCTCGTGGCGATGGCAAGGGCGATGATTCCGATCGCGTTGCGTTTGATGGTCATGATGAGGTCCTTTTCATAATGGAAGGTTGGGGGCGTGCGTTGCGCTACGCGCTAACGGGTACCGGTCAGTACATGGCACAGGTGAGTTCGGCCATGACTTCGTACGTGCCATCGCCGCGTTCGAGGGTTTCCGTCGAGAAGCCCAGCACCTTGCCGCCGGTCGATTGGCAATCGGCCGTCATGGCGTCTTGCAGCTGGCGCTGCATGGCGCCGACGTCCGTGCCGTTTAGGCCGCCGCGCAGCCGTTCGATGGTGTCACGCTGGATGGACGGTGCCATGGCCATGGCCTGGGTGGCGGTCAGCAGGGTGAGGAGGCCGAGGGGGATGATGGCTTTCATGGTGTTCCTTCCTTGGGTAGTGGCGCTTGGCCCGTCATTGGGCATGCGAAGGATGAAGGTGCACGTGGGCCGTTGCTGTAGGCGAACGCCTTCAATCGGTGTGGGGCGATGCTCCTTGAAGCCTCGGGCATTCGCCGCTTCGTTCACCGCTGGCGCCCGTCGATAAGGCAAAAAAAAAGCCCCGGACTGGCCGGGGCTTTTTTCTGGTCGTTTACGTTACGGCGTTCCTTACTGGAGAAGCGAATTCACCGCTTCCAGGTCCTTCACGTCCACCGTGCCCGCCGTCTGCTTCAGCAGCAGCTTATCCAGCACGAACTGGTGGCGCGCCTGCGAATAATCGCTCAGCGCCGACGTCAGGTTCTGCTGAGCGATCAGCACGTCCACGATCGTACGCGTACCCACCTCGAAGCCCGCCTGCGTCGCATCACGTGCGCTCTCCGCCGACTCCACCGCCGCCTTCGTCGCCTCGACCTTGCTGATACCTGCCACCACCGAACGGTAGTAATTCAGCGTATCGCGCACCACCTGGCGGCGAGCGGTCTCCAGCGAATCCTGCGCCGCATCGCGCTGGTAGATCGACTGGCGCACGCGCGACTGCGTGGCACCGCCCGAGAAGATCGGCACATCCAGCGTCAGGCCCACCGAGGTGGAACCGCGGCCATTCGAGCTCAGCGTGCCCGAAGTAGAGGCCACGCCAGCGTTCTGGTTCCACTGTGTCGCCTTGCTGTAGCCCAGCGTGGCGTTCAGCGTCGGCAGATGGCCGGCGCGTGCCGACGAAATGCTGTGCTCGGCCGAATCCACGTTGTACTGCGCGGCGATGATCGTCGGGCTGGTCTTCACGGCCTCGGCCACCCAGGCCTGCGCATCGTTCGGGCTCGGCGGATCCATCGGCAGCTGTTCGCGCAGCTTCTTCAGGTTATCAGCCGGCTGGCCCGTGATCTGGGTCAGCGCCTCGCGCGAATCGGCCAGCGTGTTTTCCGCGGTGATCACCTGGGCCACGGCGGTATCGTGCTGCGCCTTGGCGTCCTGTACGTCCGTGATCGCCGACAGGCCCACGTCGAAACGCTGCTGTGCCTGTTCCAACTGGCGGGCCAGGGCCTGTTCGTTGGCCTTCTGGAAGGTCAGCGCGTCATCGTTGGTGAGCACCTGGAAGTACGCGGTGGCCACGCGCGTCGACAGCGCCTGCAGGGCGGCATCGTACGTGGCGTTCTGCGAATCTGCCGAGGAACGCGCAGCCTTCAGGTCGGCGTACTTGCTGAAATCGACCACGCTCTGGCTCACCGTGGCGCTGGTGGTCCGGGTGCGGCTGTGGCCGATATCGCCTGTAACGCCGATGACGTTGTTGTTCTGGTCAGTAATGGTCTCGCGCACGGGGCCGTTCGGGTCGGTCTGGACTAGGCTGAGCTGGGCGCTGACCTGCGGCAGCAGCAGCGCACGGGCCTGCGTTACGCCCTCACCGGTTGCGAGGCGGGTGGAATCGGCCTGCGACAGCACCGGGTCGTTCGCCCGCGCCTGGCGGTAAGCATCAAGCAGGTCTTCGGCATGGCTCGCGAAGGGTGCCGCTGCCAGGGCCAGCGCAACGGTGAGTAGCTTCAAGCGCATGGGTTCGCCTCGTGGGTGATGGGGGGATCTTGTAAAAGTCAGAGCACGAAGCGCTTCACCGGCGCGGCATGCGCCAGGTAGGGAAGGTCCGTTTCAAACAACGATTCCTCGCGGTAGCGGCCCTCGCCCTCGTGGGTGAGCAGCACCGCGGTCTGCGCCGGCGAATCGCCGCGGACCACGAACATGCGGCCGCCCGGCTTCAGCCAGCGTACGAACTTCTCGGGAACCGCGTGGACCGCACCGGTGACCACGACGACGTCGAAAACGCCGGCCTGGGTGTAGCCGTTGACGGCCTCGGCCACGGCGACCGTGGCGTTGGCTACGCCGGCCGCCGAAAGGCGCTGGCGCGCGGCTTCCACGAAATCGGCGTGCATATCGATGCTGGTGACCTTGCCGGCCAGGTTGGCCAGGCAGGCGGTGAGGTAGCCCGAGCCGGTGCCGATTTCCAGGACCTCATCGGTCTTGGTCAGCGCCACGGCCTGCAGGACACGGCCCTCGATCACCGGCTTCATCATGACCTCGTCGTGCCCCAGGGGCAGGTTCAGGTCCGCGAAGGCGACATTGCGGTGGGCCGGGGCCACGAAATCCTCGCGGCGGATCGCCTTCAGGGTGTCCAGTACCGAGTACTCCAGCACTTCCCAGGGGCGGACCTGGTTCTCGACCATGTTCTGGCGGGCCTGCTCGAAATTCATCGCCATGGTGTTCAATCCCGTACGAAAAGCTGAAAAAAGATTCGGAAGGATAACGGGTTACAAGCCGCTTTTCCTGATGTGCAAAGGCTGCGGTCCCGGTGCTTTCAGGCGAAGTGCCGGAAGTCACCGCCCGGGGCTGACGTAAGTCACCCCCAAAGGCTGACCCCCATGCCGGCTGAATGGCAGGCGGGGGCGGGGCCGGGTAGCCATGGAGACCGCAGGCACGCGGCCCCACATCATTCTAAGGTAGGACGGCGGTTCCGCTCCTGTTCCCACTTGCTGTCGCGACAAAAAGATGCGCGCCATGCTGGAAATAACTGAACCGCTGCGTATAATAAAGTCATAACTTTTGTTTGTGAAGGTGCAGCCATGAACGCCAGCCCGAAAATGAAGACCCAGGGCCCGGGGCGTCCGAAAGACATGGAGAAGCGCGCGGCCATCCTCGACGCCGCCAAAGCGCTCTTCACCCAGGGCGGTTTCGCCGGTACCAGCATGGATGCCGTCGCGGCTTCGGCCGGTGTGTCCAAGCTCACCGTCTACAGCCATTTCGGCGACAAGGACAACCTCTTCCGCGAGGTGATCCGCGCCCACGTGCAGGAACGCCTGCCTGATGACCTGTTCGATTTCAGCGCCGGCGCCGATATCCGCGCCACGCTGACCAATATCGCCAGCCGCCACGCGGCCATGGAGACCAACACGGAATCCGTGGGTACGTTCCGCGCCATCCTTTCCGATTGCCAGTCGGGCGGTAACCCCCGCTTTGGCCGCCTGGTATGGGAAGAGGGCCCGGTGCGCATGCACAAGCTGATGAGCCGCCTGCTGGGCGATGCCGCCGAGCGCGGCCAGCTCGATATCCCGGATGTCAGCCGCGCCACCACCCAGTTCCTGGCCCTGCTCAAGGGCGATCTGCTCATCCGCCGCCTGTTTGGCTGCGAGGATTGCGCCGTTCAGTTCGCCGAAGAGGTGAAGAACAACGCCCTCGCCGCGGTCGAGATGTTCATGCGCGCCTACGCGCCGCGCGGTTAAGCCTCGCGTTCCTCCCCGCTTCGTGCTTGAATCGGCCCCGAAGCGGGGGTGCCGGCGCGTCATGCGCAGGCTGAGAGAGTCCCTTTGAACCTGATCCGGTCAGTACCGGCGTAGGAAGCTTTGTCCACGGTCGCCGTGCGCGTATGCGCGCTGGTGCCCCGTGGCGGCGCGTCCGCTTCTCCCTCAACCTGAGTCGAGAAGCCGATGAATGCCATCTCCGAAGACCTCGCCCGCGCCGCCCGCGAGCTGTCCGCCTCCGTTACCGCCCCCCTCCCTGGTTCGCGCAAGGTCCATGTGACCGGCAGCCGCCCGGATCTTCGCGTGCCCATGCGCGAGATCACCCAGGCGGCCACGCCCACCCTGTTCGGCGGCGAGGACAACCCGCCCATCGTCGTGTACGACACCTCCGGCCCCTATACGGATCCCGGCTACGCCGTGGACCTGGCGGCCGGACTGCCGCCGCTGCGCGCCAACTGGATCGCCGAGCGCGGCGACGTGAACCGGCTGGATGGCCTGTCATCCACGTTTGGCCGCTCGCGGGCCGGCGATGCCCGCCTCGATGCCATCCGGTTTCCTGCCCAGCGCGCCCCGCTGCGGGCCGTGCGCGGGGCCAATGTCACCCAGATGCACTACGCCCGGCGCGGCATCGTCACGCCGGAAATGGAGTTCATCGCCCTGCGCGAGAACCAGCGGCTGGAAGCCCTCGCGGCCAGCAGCGGCCTGCGCACCCAGCACCCGGGCGAAGCCTTCGGCGCCCGGCTGCCCGCCGCCATCACCCCCGCGTTCGTCCGCGACGAGGTGGCCCGCGGCCGCGCCATCATCCCCGCCAACATCAACCACCCCGAAGCCGAGCCGATGATTATTGGCCGGCACTTCCTCACCAAGATCAACGCCAACATCGGCAACAGCGCCGTGAGCTCCGGCATCGCCGAGGAAGTGGAAAAACTGGTGTGGGCGATCCGCTGGGGCGCCGACACGATCATGGATCTATCCACCGGCAAGCACATCCACGAGACCCGCGAGTGGATCCTGCGCAACGCGCCGGTGCCCGTGGGCACGGTGCCGATCTACCAGGCCCTGGAAAAAGTGGGCGGCGTGGCCGAGGACCTCACCTGGGAGATTTTCCGCGACACCCTGGTGGAGCAGGCGGAGCAGGGCGTGGATTACTTCACCATCCACGCGGGCGTGTTGCTGCGCTACGTGCCGCTGACCGCGGGCCGCGTCACCGGCATCGTGTCGCGCGGTGGGTCCATCATGGCCAAGTGGTGCCTGTCGCATCACCGCGAGAATTTCCTCTATACGCACTTTGAGGAAATCTGCGAGATCATGCAGGCCTACGACGTGTCCTTCAGCCTGGGCGATGGCCTGCGCCCCGGTTCCATTGCGGACGCCAACGATGCCGCGCAGTTCGGCGAGCTCGATACGCTGGGCGAACTCACCAAAGTGGCCTGGAAGCACGATGTGCAGTGCATGGTGGAAGGCCCGGGCCACGTGCCGATGCACCTGATCCGCGAGAACATGGATCGCCAGCTGGCCGTATGCCACGAGGCACCGTTCTATACGCTGGGCCCACTCACCACCGATATCGCGCCCGGCTACGACCACATCACCAGTGCGATCGGCGCCGCCATGATCGGCTGGTTCGGCACCGCCATGCTCTGCTATGTCACGCCGAAGGAACACCTTGGCCTGCCGGACCGGCAGGACGTGCGCGATGGCATCATCGCTTACAAGATCGCCGCCCATGCGGCCGACCTGGCCAAGGGCCATCCCGGCGCACAGGTGCGCGATAACGCGCTGTCGAAGGCGCGCTTCGAGTTTCGCTGGGATGACCAGTTCAACCTGGGCCTGGATCCGGAGAAGGCGCGCTCCATGCACGATGAGACCCTGCCGAAGGATGCGCACAAGAGCGCGCACTTCTGCTCCATGTGCGGCCCGAAATTCTGCTCGATGAAGATCACCCAGGATGTGCGCGACTACGCCGCGGGCATGGATGCAAAGGCGCTGGAGTTTCGTGCCCAGGGCGGTGAGGTTTACGGCAAGGCGTAGGAGCATCGCGCGCGAGCGCGCTCCTGCACGGGTTAATGCGTCGCATTAACCCGCCTTCACCCCGTTTTTTCGGCGCCCGCCCTACCGTCGTTGCCCTACCCAACTCCCCTTCCATGGAGCACAGGCAATGGCCAGCGTGAAACCCTTTGTGAGCGATATTGAGAACATCCGTAAGCGTGCCCGCGAGCATATCGATAAGGGCGCGGTGACCGCTGGTTACCGCGCCGACCGCGAGACGGTGATCAAACTGCTCAATGAAGCACTGGCTACCGAGATCGTCTGCGTGCTCCGCTACAAGTACCACTACTACATGGCACCGGGTATTCATTCGCAGAGCGTGAAGGCCGAATTCCTGGAGCATGCCACCCAGGAACAGGAGCACGCGGACCGTATCGCCGAGCGCATTACCCAGCTCGACGGTACGCCCAATTTCAGCCCGGAAGGCCTGCTTTCACGCAGCCACGCCGATTACGTGGAAGGCGTGGACCTGGTCGACATGATCAAGGAAGACCTGGTGGCCGAGCGCATCGCCATCGATAGCTACCGCGAGATCGTGAATTACATTGGCGACGACGACCCGACCACCCGGCGGATCATGGAAGACATCCTGGCGCAGGAAGAAGAACACGCCGAGGACATGGCCACGCTGCTGGAAAACCTGGGTAAGAAGGGCGAACCGGCGAAACCCTCGAAGCACTGATTAGGTAAGCTTGGGGCATCGCTCGCACCGGAGAAGGATCATCATGAACGCGACCGCCGCCCCATCGCCGGCGCCCCGCCGCAGGCGCCGCCCGCTCAGCCTGCTGGTCGCCGTGCCCATCGCGGTGCTGGTGCTGCTTGTGTTGTTCTTCATGTGGTGGTGGGACAAGGAACCGGCGCAGTTCGATCCGGTGCAGGTCACCACCGCCCACATGAAGGAGATCGGCCGGCCCATGAGCACCGGCGCGGTCACCACGTACACGCTGATCCGCTCGGTGGATACGCTGATGGACAAGCGGGGTGGCTACCTCAGCAACGACAAGTTCCCGCCGGGCGCCTTCATGGACAATATTCCCAACTGGGAATTTGGTTCGCTGACGGCTTCGCGCGACCTGGCACGTGCGCTGCGTAACGACTTCAGCCGCTCGCAAACCCAATCCACCGAGGACAAAGCACTGGGCGAGGCCGATCCGCTGCTCAACAGCCCGAATGATCGCTGGCTGTTTCCCAGTTCGGAATCGCAGTACGGCAAGGCGGTGGATGACCTTAGCGATTACCTCGGGCGCCTGAGTGATGCGGAAGATGGCAATGCGCATTTCTATGCGCGCGCCGATAACCTCGCCGATTACCTGCAAACGGTGTCCGCGCGGCTGGGTTCGCTGTCGCAGCGTCTGTCGGCGAGCGTGGGGCAGTTGAAGGTGGATGCGGCACCGAACGCCGATGTGGCCGGCAACGCCGGTCCGGCCAAGGCGGTTTACGTCAAAACGCCCTGGAACAAGATCGACGATAACTTCTACGAAGCGCGCGGCTACACGTGGACGTTGCTGGAACAGCTCAAGGCCATCCGCCAGGACTTCGGCCCGATCCTGCGCAGCAAGAACGCCGATGCCAGCCTGCAGCAGGTGATCCGCGAGCTTGAAGAGTCGCAGAAATCGCTGGGCAGCCCGGTGGTGCTCAACGGTTCGCCGTTCGGTTTCTTCGCCAACCACTCGCTGGTCATGGCGAATTACATCTCGCGCGCCAACGCCGCCATCATCGACCTGCGCGGCCTGCTGGGCCGCGGCTAAAAGAAAAGGCCCGCTGCGCACAGCGGGCCTTTTCTTTTCTGTAGGAGCGCGCTTGCGCGCGATGGGTGCTAGCGAAGACGGATAGGCGGGCGTGCCGCATCACCGCTTTGTTGGCTTTTCGCGTGCAAGCACGCTCCTACATCGCCTTGTTTATTTGGACGCCTTGTAGCGCTCGATGCCGGCGTTGATCTCGGCCTTGGCCTCTTCGGCGCCGACCCAGCCTTCCACCTTCACCCACTTGCCCTTCTCCAGATCCTTGTAGTGCTCGAAGAAGTGGCCGATGCGCTCCAGCCAGTGGCCGGACACCTGCTTGATGTCACGGATGTGGGCGTAGCCGGCGAACACCTTCTCGACCGGGACCACGACCAGCTTTTCATCAGCGCCGGCTTCGTCGGACATCTTCAGCATGCCGACCGGGTAGCAGCGGATGACCGAGCCCGGCACGAGCGACAGCGGCAGGATCACCAGGGCGTCCAGCGGGTCGCCGTCGCCACCCAAGGTGCCCGGCACGTAGCCGTAGTTGCACGGGTAGCGCATCGGGGTGGAGAGGATGCGGTCGACGAAGATCGCGCCGCTGTCCTTGTCCACTTCGTACTTGACCGGCTCGGCGTCCTTGGGGATTTCGATGATGACGTTGATTTCGTCCGGCACATTCTTGCCGGCGGGGACGAGGTGCAGGCCCATGGGCGTTCCTTGATGCAGTTGGGATAGTGAAGCAGCCCAATAGGATACAAGAACGCGGGCGGGCGGGGCGCGGGGACCGTCCGGGGCCGTTCAGCCCCCGGAACGGCCCCGGGCCGGGGCCTTATTTCAGGTGGTCCCAGAGGTACGTGTAGGCCAGGGCGCTCATGAAGGCGGCCTGCTTGTTATCCGCCGCGGCGCCGTGGCCGCCCTCGATGTTCTCGTAGAAGCTGGCATCGAAGCCCATGGCCTGCATGCGGGCGGCCATCTTGCGGGCGTGCACCGGCCCCACGCGGTCATCGCGGGTGGAGGTGGTGAACAGCACGGCCGGGTAATGGGTGCCCTTGTGCAGGTTGTGGTACGGCGAGAAGGTCTGGATGTACTTCCATTCCTCCGGCTTGTCCGGGTCGCCGTACTCGGCCATCCACGAGGCGCCGGCCGACATGTGCGGGTAGCGCTTCATGTCCAGCAGGGCCACCTGGCTCACCACCGCGCCGTACAGCTGCGGGTACCTGGTCAGCATGTTGCCGGCCAGCAGGCCGCCGTTGCTGCCGCCCATCATGCCCATGTGCTTCGGGCTGGTGATCTTGCGGTCGATCAGGTCCTGCGAAACGGCCGCGAAATCCTCGTAGGCACGCGGGCGGTTGGCCTTCAGCGCCGCCTGGTGCCAGCGCGGGCCGTACTCGCCGCCACCGCGGATATTGGCGATGACGTAAACGCCACCCTTCTCCAGCCACGAGCGCCCCGGGCCTGCCAGATAGGCCGGCTGCAGCGAGATCTCGAAGCCGCCGTAGCCGTACACGAGGGTGGGGTTGGTGCCGTCGGCCTTCATGGTCTTCGGCGCGATCTCGAAATAGGGCACCTTGGTGCCGTCCTTCGAGGTGGCGAAGTGCTGGCTCACGGTGAATTTCGAGGCATCGAAGAACGCCGGGGTGTGCTTCAGCGCGTCCTGGCCACCCTTGCCAAGCACGCCGTAGTAAAGCGTGGTGGGCTGGAGGAAGCCGGAGACGGTAAGGAAGTAATCATCGCCCTCGTCCGCATCGATACCGCTGGCGGCCATGGTGCTGAGCGCCGGGGCACCGCCCAGCGATTCGCTCTTCCACGGGCCATTGGCCGCCGGGGTCAGCACCTGGATCTCGCTGACCACATCGCGCATGAGGTTCAGGATGAGGTGGTTCTTCGTCCACGAATGGCTGGCCAGCGAGCTGTGCTCATCCGGCGTGAACAGCACGGTGATATTGCGCTTGCCCGCCATGTAGTCATCGAACTTCGTGGCCAGCAGGGAGCCGGAGGGGTAGGTCGTGCCGCCCACCTTCCAGTCGGTACGCGGCTCGATCAGCAGCCACTCGCGCTCGACGTCGGTCTCGGCATCGTTGGGCACATCGATCTTGGTGAGCTTGCCATCCTTGCCGCGCACGAAGGTTTCGCTGCTGTAGAACTCCAGCGCGCGCATCACGAATTCGCGCTCGAACCCCGGCGTGAGGTCGCGGTAGGCCGAGATGGACATGTCCGTCTTCTTGCCCTCGTACACCGTGGTGGCGGAGGCCAGCGGCGTACCGCGCTTCCATTCCTTCACGATGCGCGGGTAGCTCGAATCGGTCATGGAGCCCGCGCCGAAATCAGTGGCGACGAACAGGTGATCCTTGTCGATCCACGCCACCTGGCTCTTCGCCTCGGGCAGGCTGAAGCCGTCCTTCACGAAGCTCTTGGTGGAAAGATCGTACTCGCGGATGACGTCGGCATCGGCACCGCCGCGCGACAGCGAGACCAGGCAGAAGCGGTTATCCGGCTTCAGGCACTGCACGCCGTGCCACACCCAGTTTTCCTTCTCGGCGGCCGAGAGGGCATCCACGTCGATCACGGTTTCCCACGCCGGGCTTTCCTTGCGGTACTCGGCCAGGGTCGTGCGCCGCCAGATGCCCTTGGGGTGCTGCTTGTCGCGCCACAGGTTGTAGAAGTGATCGCCGATCTTGTTGACCATCGGGATCTTGGCGTCGGAATCGAGCATCTCGAGGATGCGCGCATCGAGGGTCTTGAACTCGTCCGATGAGGCGTATGTCGCCACCGTCTTCGCGTTCTCGTCCTTCACCCATGCGAGCGGCTTCGCGCCGTCGATGTCGTCGAGCCAGAGGTTTTCGTCATCGCCCGCGGCCTGGGTGGCCGGGGCGGCGGGGGTCTTGTTCGGTTCGTGTGCCTGGGTCATGCCACTGAAGGTAAGGGCGATGGCCAGCGCAATCCAGCGTCGGTGCATGGGCGAGGGGTCCTTGGGCGAAAAATCACCTGAGGACCTTACCTTAGCGGGGTGGGCTTACGGGCCATGACTTCCTTCATATAGGCGCCCGCGTCCACGCTTCGTTGGCTTTTCGCGTGCAAGCACGCTCCTACAAATGCTGCTTCGGTCCGGGGTGGTCGGGGGCTTTTCGCGTGCAAGCGCGCTCCTGCACGAGGCTTGCGCAGGCTCGTGTAGGAGCGCGCTTGCGCGCGATGGGCTGCACCTCAGAGCAGAGGAATGAGCAGCAGCGCCACGATGTTGATGATCTTGATCAGCGGGTTCACGGCGGGGCCGGCGGTGTCCTTGTACGGATCGCCCACGGTATCGCCCGTGACGGCCGCCTTGTGCGCATCGGAGCCCTTGCCGCCGAAATTGCCATCCTCGATGTACTTCTTGGCGTTATCCCAGGCACCGCCGCCGGTGGTCATCGAAATGGCGACGAACAGGCCGGTGACGATCGTGCCGATCAGCACGCCACCCAGCGCCTGCGCCCCCGCTTCGGGGCCACCCAGCCACTTGAAGCCGAAGATCACCACCACCGGCACCAGTACCGGCAGCAGCGAAGGCACCAGCATTTCGCGGATGGCCGAGCGGGTGAGCATATCCACGGCGCGCGAATAATCCGGCTTGGTCGTGCCTTCCATGATCCCGGCGATTTCCCGGAACTGCCGGCGGACTTCTTCCACCACCGCACCGGCTGCCCGGCCCACGGCCTCCATCGCCATGGCGGCGAACAGGTACGGGATCAGGCCGCCGATGAGCAGGCCGATAATCACGTAGTGGTTGGAGAGATCGAAGCGAACATCCGCCCCGCCAAAGTGCAGGTTGAGGTTGTGGGTGTAGTCGGCGAACAACACCAGCGCGGCCAGGCCCGCCGAGCCGATGGCGTAACCCTTGGTCACGGCCTTGGTGGTGTTGCCCACCGCATCCAGCGGATCGGTGACCCCGCGCACCTCGGCAGGCAGTTCAGCCATTTCGGCAATGCCGCCGGCGTTATCGGTGATCGGGCCGTACGCATCCAGTGCGACCACCATGCCGGTCATGCTCAGCATGGCCGTGGCGGCGATGGCGATGCCGTAAAGCCCGGCGAGCGAGAACGCGCCCCAGATCGCCGCGCACACCGCCAGCACCGGCAGTGCCGTGGATTTCATCGACACGCCCAGTCCCGCGATGATGTTGGTCGCATGCCCGGTGGTCGAGGATTGCGCCACATGGCGCACCGGGCGGTACTCGGTGGCCGTGTAGTACTCCGTGATCACCACCATGGCGCCGGTCAGCACCAGGCCGATCACCGCGCAGCCGAACAGGCGATTGGCGCCGAACGCGGAGTCCGCCATTAGCGATTGCGTGATCGGCCAGAACGCGATGGCCGCGAGCAGGGCCGAAACGAACACGCCGGCATACAGCGCATTCATGATCTTGCCGCCGCGGGTTTTTACGAAGAACGTACCGATGACCGAGGCCACGATGGAAGCGCCGCCCAGCACCAGCGGGTAAAGCACGCCGGAGGGGCCCACTTCGGTCGCCATCACGCCACCCAGTAGCATGGTCGCGATCAGGGTGACGGCATAGGTTTCGAACAGGTCCGCGGCCATGCCGGCGCAATCGCCGACGTTATCGCCCACGTTATCGGCGATCACCGCCGGGTTGCGCGGGTCATCCTCGGGAATGCCGGCCTCCACCTTGCCCACCAGGTCGGCGCCCACATCGGCGCCCTTGGTGAAGATGCCGCCGCCGAGTCGGGCAAAGATCGAGATAAGCGAAGAGCCGAAGGCAAAGCCCACCAGCGCATGCAGCGCGTGCGTGCGCTCGTAGCCCATGTGCAGAAGGACGCCGTAGTAGCCGGCGACACCCAGCAAGCCCAGGCCCACCACCAGCATGCCGGTGACCGCGCCGCCGCGGAACGCCACCGCCAGGGCAGAAGAAAGGCCGCTCCGGGCGGCCTCTGCGGTACGAACGTTGGCACGAACCGACACGTTCATGCCGATGTAGCCCGTGGCCCCCGAGAGCAGCGCCCCCAGCGCGAAGCCGATGGCGGTACCCCAATCGAGGAATATGCCGATAACGAGGAAAAGCACGATGCCGACGACGCCGATGGTGGCGTACTGGCGGTTGAGATAGGCACGCGCGCCTTCCTGGATGGCGGCTGCGATTTCCTGCATTCGTTCGTTGCCCGGCGAACGCGCCAGGACCCAACTGACCGAAAACGCGCCGTACAGAATCGCCACGACCGCACATCCCAGCGCGATCCATAAACCGTACTGTTGCAGCATCGAAGCCTCCCCGAATTGTGGGAGCCCTTGCAGGGCTCGCCCCGAGTATAGGCATCGGAGGCGGGGAAACGTGTTGTGCGCTGCGGTAGGGGTGATGTGGCCCCGAGCGTGCCGGACCCTGTAGGGGCGCGCTTGCGCGCGATGGGTGCTTGCCGCGGCCCGATCGCGCGCAAGCGCGCTCCTACAGGTTTTCTACGTGCTTAATGGCTCTGCAGCACGATGTCAGTAATGATGCCCGTGGCGACGGCCACCAGCAGGAACTGGCCATCGTCGTCATCGCGCACCCAGTGGTAACCACGCGGCGGCTCGCGCAGGCGGCGGGTGCGCCAGTCGTCCACTACCACGACGCGGCCGTCGTAACGGTGGCCGCGCTGCCAGTCGTGATGCGCATAGCGCTGCGGCGGCGGCCCGCGGTGGTCACCGCGGTCGTCATGCCAGTCGCGGCCATGGTCATCGTGGTGGTCGCGGTCATCGTGATGGTCGCGATCGTCATGGTGCGGCGGGGGCGGCGGATCCCACGCGAAGGCGGGGGCGATCGAGCCGGCGGCCACGAGGCAGAACGCAAGTTTGCCAATCATCTTCATAGGTGTCTCTCCGGCTTAGCGGGTGGCAATGTCGAGGATCACGCCAGTCGCGACGGCGACCAGCAGGAAATCGTTGTTCTCACGGACCCAGTGGTAGCCGCGCGGCGGCTGGCGCAGGCGGTAGCTGCCGTAGTCGTACACGACCACGTTGCGGCCGTAGTAGCGGTGGCCGCGCTCCCAGTGGCCGTAATAGCGCGGCGGCGGGGGCGGCGGGCGGTGATAGTAGCCAGGGCCGCCGTGGTAGTAGCCGTGGCCGTAGTAACGCGGCGGCGGCGGGGGCGGGCGGTGGCCGTGCCAGCCGTTGTCGTGGTGCCAGTCACCACGGCCGCGATCATCGTGGCCGCGGCGGTCGCGGTCATGATCGTGGTCCGGGGCCGGAGCGGCAGCCGCTGCCGTCGTAGCAGCAAGCGCCAGGGCGGCGAGGGCGGTGCGCAGCATCATTTTCATCACGGCTCTCTCAGTGACGATCCGCAGGAAGGGGACCGACGATTCGCATCCTAGGAATGGAAACCTGAACGGAAGAGCGTGGTTTTGAAAGATCCGCGAAAGTATTAAGTAACGCGACAGCTATTAAACCCGCGCGTTCAGTAAAGCGAGCCGGGCCGGAACTCAAGTGTCAGATTTGACGGGCTTTCCGGAAGGAACAGCTCGGTGCGCCGTTCAGGTGAGCGGGAAAGAATTTTTCCACCGCGAACCACCAGCAGGCGATTCGCCTTCAGCCGGATCGCCTCGTAGGCATCGCCCGCCTGCAGCAGCACGCAGTCGGCACGGTTGCCCGGCGCAATCCCGTAACCCTCCAGGCCGAGCACGCGCGCGGCGTTGGTCGTCACCGCATCGAAGCAGTGCGCGACACCGGCCGTCGAGGTCATCTGCGCCACATGCAGGCCCATGTGCGCCACCTCGAGCATGTCGCCCGAGCCCATGCCGTACCAGGGGTCCATCACGCAATCGTGGCCGAAGGCGACATTGACGCCGGCGGCCAGCAGCTCGGGCACGCGGGTCATGCCGCGACGCTTCGGGTACGTGTCGTGGCGTCCCTGCAAGGTGATGTTGATCAGCGGGTTGGCGATCGCGTGTACGCCGGCTTCCGCGATGAGCGGCAGCAGCTTGGACACGTAGTAGTTGTCCATCGAGTGCATGGAGGTCAGGTGCGAACCGGTAACCCGATCCTGCAGGCCCGTGCGCACGGTCTCGGCAGCGAGCGTCTCGATATGCCGCGACCACGGGTCGTCTGACTCATCGCAGTGCATATCCACGCGCAAGCCGCGGTCGGCGGCCAGCTCGCACAGCCAGCGGATGGACTCCGCGCCATCGGCCATGGTCCGCTCGAAATGGGGGATGCCGCCGATCACGTCCACGCCCATGTCCAGTGCGCGCACAAGGTTTGCCTTCGCCGACTTCGAGCGCAGCAGGCCATCCTGCGGGAACGCCACCAGTTCCAGATGCAGGTAGGGCGCGACCTTGCGCTTCACCTCGAGCAGCGCTTCCGTCGCCAGCAGGCGGTCATCGCAGATATCGACATGGCTGCGGATCGCAAGCAGGCCCTGCGCCACCGCCATGTCGCAATAGGCGAGCGCGCGCTTCACCAGCGCATCGATCGTCAGGTCAGGCTTAAGCTCGCCCCACAACGCAATGCCTTCGAGCAACGTGCCCGAGGCGTTGAGCCGCGGCAGGCCCAGCGACAGCGTGGCATCCATATGGAAATGCGCATCGACGAAGGGCGGCGCGACCAGACGGCCCTGCGCATCGATTTCTTCCACGCCTTTCGCTGGGAGCGCTGGCTGGATCGCCGCGAAGCGCCCGTCCTTGATGCCGATATCGATGTCCCTGCGTCCATCAGGCAAGGCGGCGTTGCGAATGATGAGGTCCATGCGTTCTATTCCGGGTCAGGCGATTTCGGCGTCGACGAAGCTCACGCTCATGCGCATGGGCCGCTTCGCGATCTGTAGGGTGAGGCCACGCAAAATGTGGGATAGGGCGTTCATGGTCGGATTTCCCGACGGGCTCAGCTGACGATGAAGCGTCTTCGCATGAGTGCCGGTAGCGCGTGCCAGATTTTTGAATCCTACGGCATTCGCCAACGTCCGGAGAATCGAGCCCGCTTCCTCTGCATGGCCGTCGGCGAGCAACTCAACCGACTCCCCCACCAGGGACATGGCGAAGGCGGGCTCCTGGCGGATGCGCGTGATGATGCGTTGGCGAGGATCGGCGTTCATCGTGGTCATGGGGTGATCGATACAGCGGAATACGGCGACTAGCCGTGTGGCAGTGCCAGCTCGCATCATAATGCGATGAGTGCCTTCTCAAATTTTTTTCTTCGTTCACTGGCGGCTCGATTGGTATGGCAGCCCTTGGCGCACATGGTCCATCCGAAAAAAGGGCGCGCAGCACGAAATCGGAAGAAGCTGGCACACTTTCCATCTTCGTAACTATCTGCGGTCTTCCGAAAAGAAGATCAATATAACAATATCAGAGAGTTCCCACATCCGGCCCGCGATGCCGCGATGTATCTTGCGCATGACTCGTTGAGTTCTTGCGCTATCGAAACAAATTACTGTAGGCCTTCGCCTACACGTACTTCAGAAAAATCCTGCATAAACGCTCGCTCGCTCTACACACTATCTGCAGGGTCACGGGCGACGAAAGCACGGAATATGACGGATCTATTTCGATCTGAAGTGGTCGAAGCACAGAGTTACGCATGGCTCGGCCATGTACGAATTGCAACACCGCTATCGCACCGCGTGTGGGTCGCCGCGGCCATTGTGCTTGGTGCTTCCCTCATCGCGCTGGCGTGCTTCGGTCACTACACGTGACGAGAGCACGTGCAGGGAATGTTGGTTCCATCATCGGGCCTGACCGATATCTCCGCGCGCATTCCAGGATCCGTGCAAAAGATATTCGTAAGGGAAGGCGACATCGTCAACGCCGGCCAGCCCATCATTGTTCTTTCTGGCGAGCGAACCAGTGAGTTGCGGGGCTACACTGATGCTGGGGTTTCAACGGAACTCTCTGCGCAGAAAGGGCGACTGGATGCTGAGATTCGCGACGAGTTGGCACTGCGCGGCGAGCAGATCGTGGCCCTCTCGAGCCAGGAGGGAAGTCTGCTAAGCCAGATATCGGGTTTCGATCACCAGATCGGCATTGTCAGTCAGCAGGTCAAGAGTGATCGCGAGCTGCTTGAGCACATCCGGCCCCTCGCAGGTAAAGGTTACGTATCGGCGTACCAATTGCAGCAACAGGAAGACGTCGTGTTGTCCGCTGAGGCGCAGATCCAGGACCTGCTCCGGCAGCGAGAAGCTACGCAGGCGCAGCTTGGCTCTGTGCGCGATCAGAAGCGTCAGGTGCCTATCAGCTCGCAGGGAAAGGTCGACGAGTTGAGGCGTCAGCTCTCCCAGGCCGAGCAAGCACTTGTACAGAATGAAGCTGACAGGGCTACGGTCATTAGCGCGCCGGTGGAGTCAGTCGTGTCGTCAATCCTTGTTAACGTCGGGCAGACAGTGCAAACCGGCCAGCACGTCGTTTCGCTGATGCCTCGCGATGCCGTGCTTATTGCACAGATGCTTGTTCCGAGTAAGTCCATCGGCTTCGTGACGCGTGGCACTCAGGTCGCGATGCACTACCAGGCTTTCCCTTATCAGAAGTTCGGCGTCCCGAGGGGACGGGTCATCGAGGTGTCTCGCAGCGCGCTAACGCCAACGGCCGTAACAGAAATCACCGGTGAGCAGAAGGCGCCAGACGAGGCGATGTATCGAGTTAAAGTCTCGCTCGATAGTCAGTTCATCAATGCCTATGGGAAGCGACAATCGCTGCGTCCCGGCATGGCGGTCGATGCTGATCTCCTTCTCGACCATCGTCATCTCTATGAATGGGTGTTCGCGCCTCTCTATGCGATGCGGCACCAGAGCCTTGAGGAAGGAAGCCATGAGTGAGCCTGAATCGACGGAGCGCTCGGCGGCCTGGAACGACTTGCTTAACTTCAGGCTACGAAAACGAGTTCCGATGATCCGCCAGGTCGAATCCGCAGAGTGCGGGCTTGCGTGTCTTGCCATGATATCGGGCTACTTCGGCGCACATGTTGACCTGCCCAAGTTGCGCACGATGTTCAGCTCATCCCTCAAGGGGCTCTCCCTCGCGGACCTCATCGACCATGCACGGGTACTGAACTTCGCGTCGCGTCCCATCCGCGTCGAACTAAGCGAACTCAGCAAGATGCGGCTTCCATGTGTCATCCACTGGGATATGGACCATTTTGTCGTCCTCGTGCAGGTCTCGGAGCGCTACATCACAATCCATGATCCAGCGGTGGGCATCCGGAAGCTGCGCTTGGAGGAGGCATCCCGTCACTTTACGGGGGTCGCCTTGGAACTTACAGCTGGTCCGCAATTCGCGAGGGCTGTCCCGCCGCCGCCGATATCGTTGCGCAGGCTTGCTGGATCGGTCGACGGCTTGAAGCGAAGCCTGTTTCAGCTATTTGCGCTCGCAGGTCTTCTCGAGCTGCTGTCCCTGTTAGCCCCTCAGCTTACGCAGGCTGTGGTCGATCAGGTTCTTGCTGACGGCGACCACGATCTGCTTACGCTAGTCGGTATCAGTTTCTCGATGATCCTGATCTTCCAGGTCGTGTTTACGTCGTTCCGTACGTGGCTTGTGACGTTCATCGGGACTCAGTTCAACCTCAATTGGTCGGGAAACGTATTCCAGCATCTGCTCCGCCTGCCACAAGAGTACTTCCTGAAGAGGCATCTCGGCGACATCGTCTCGCGCTTTGGATAGATCGCAAATATACAGCAAACGCTCACCACGCAATTTGTAAGTGTCATGCTCGACGGAGTAATGGCGGTACTAACGCTCGCTATGCTCGTTGTATACAGTGCTTCGCTTGCCGCCATAACAGTATCGGCAGCCCTTGCCTACGCCGTAATACGTACGCTCTACTTCAGAGTCTACCGGGAGGCAAATCTCAGTCAGATTATCGTCAACGCGAAGCAGCAATCTACCCTGATGGAATCCGTTCGAGGGGTGAGCACCGTCAGGCTGCAAAACAAGGGTTCCATCCAAACTTCGCGCTTCATGAACGTCGCCGCCGACGCACTGAATACGTCAGTCGTCATACAACGTCTCAACCTGGCGTTCACCACCGCCAGTTCGTTCTTCTCAGGCGCCCAGCGCATCGGTGTCATCTGGTTGGGCGCATCGCTTGCCCTGGATGGAAGTCTCAGTGCCGGCATGCTGATGGCCTACGTAGCGTACGCCGATCAGTTTTCCGAACGCTGGTCGAGCCTGGTGGATTACTTTATCCAGCTGCGCATGTTGAGACTCCAGGCAGAGCGCTTGGCCGATATCGTACTGACACCGCCTGAGCCATTCGAAGAAGGAACCTACGCAGGTCCCGATCCCGTCGCTTCCATCCGGTTTGAAAACGTGTGTTTCCGTTACGCCGAGAACGAGCCGTGGATCTTGTTCAATGCCTCGTTCGAAGTGGGTCCCGGTGAATCTGTGGCCATCACGGGTTCGTCCGGGTGCGGAAAGAGCACAATTGCAAGGCTCATCCTCGGCATGCTCGAGCCGCAGATGGGTGCGATCTACATCGGCAACATCAACATCCGCCATTTTGGCAAGCGCAGGGCGCGGGACATGATGGGCTCGGTCATGCAGGACGACCGCCTGTTCTCAGGAAGCGTTGCGGACAACATAAGCTTCTTTGACAAATCCGCCACGCCTGAATTGGTGCAAGCCGCTGCGCACGCGGCGGAACTTCACGACGATATCGTGCGGATGCCCATGGGCTACCACAATCTCGTGGGCGACATGGGTAACACGTTATCGGGTGGCCAGCGCCAACGCCTGATCATCGCGCGTTGCCTGTATCGAAAGACACCCATCCTTATCCTTGACGAAGCGACAAGCCACCTCGATGCCGAGCGTGAGCGCCTGATAGTCGAACGATTCAAGCTGCATCGACCTACCGTAATCGCCATTGCACACCGGCCGGAAACTCTAGCAAGGGCGGACCGGGTCTTAGTCATGCATGCCGGCTCGCTGGCGCCCGCAAAGCTTCGCGGAAGCCTCGAGAGCGAGGTCGAGGCATGAGCGCTCCCATATGTAATCGGCACATACGCCTACTCCGGACTCCCACTTATATCGACATTGCGCCAGCCTCGCGATTGTATATTGAGGCATCGTGCGCCGCGCTGGAGGATTTGGGTGATATCCCGATCGACTTCTTACGTCCAGTCTTCGGTGAGAGGACGCGCGAAGTCCATGTGGACGACTTCGAGTTCTCCGGGCCTCTCAAGAAGCTCGAGCACCGGCTATCCAATGCCAGGGTGCGCGCAACTGGGCCGAGGCGGACGTACAGGCTAGATAGCGCGATGCAAGAGCGTGCCTGTGCCAGTAATCTTGGTCCGCATTTCGGGCATCAGTTGATGGGTAGCTTCGAGGAATTCAAGTCGGGGCTTGCACGTGCTGCGACAGGGATGTTGGGCGAAGAGAATCCCATTCGCGACGGCTTTAACGTCTTCACCGTCCGCGGCGACGATGGCGTCAGCTGGATGTTCAGTGATTATCTGAACCTTGATGATCAGTTGGCGTGGCTGCATGATTTCCTCAGAGAACGCATTCACATCGACCCACCAATCTTCGTTGCGGCCGCATTTATGGGCCTTTTCCTGACCGCGCACCCGTTTCGTGATGGCAACGGACGAACGTCACGTCTCCTGTTCAACGTGGTGCTTCGCGAGGCCTTCAGGCACCGCGATATTCCTTACATCCCGTTGAAGAACTTCATGGACCTGAGCAGGCACGGGTTCGAGATCCGACTGCATCAGGCACAGGTGCTGGGTCGGTGGTCACCCTTGGTTCGCTGGTGCTGCGATGCAATCGGAGTGATGTCTCACTGGAAGCAATCTGGTCACGGGCCGAATTCCTGGTAATTCCTGCAACCTCTGCAGGGCCCTGCCCATGGGGAATGGGCACATCTGGAGCAACACGTATGCGGGACTTGAGCAGTAAGGAACTGTACTTGATCGCAGGCGGCAGAGCCGCGAAGACACAAGACGACGGCGTAACCGTCACAGCGACGGTCGGCCCTGATCCTTCTGGTAATCCGACGAGCGATAATCCACCCCCGAGTAGCGGCGGTGATGGTGGCGGTGGTGGCTCGGGCGGCGCGTCCAGTTGGACTGACTCCGTACAGGTAACTCCGAACCATGCGGTGTTGCTGCCTGGTTTTGAGGTGCACTCCACAACCTATGGAGTCGTCTCTGTGATGCAGAACGCTGATTTGACGCTTGGTTTCTATGCACAATCCGGTAGTCTGATTGGCGAGGCGACGGCGGATGGCCACGGTGGCTATTATCTCGGCGTAATGGATAGCACGGGGCACCTCGATATCTCGTTCTCGGCGTCCTACGGCAACAACAATACTTCGGTTTCCATTAACGTCGCTTACCACTTCTGAGTAACAGGGGCGGCCGGCTGTCCGGCCGTCCCACTCATGCTTCCTGTCTGGATGGCCCCGGTGATGAAAGTCTTTGCGTTTGTTCGGTACTGTGTCGTCCTCGCCTCGCTCCTCGCCACGGGTCACGCGGTTGCGACGGCCAAGGTTCCGTCGTTGTTGGACGATACTGGCATTACGTGGGCGATTATGCAGGGCGACTTGACTTTGCTGCAGGGGACACTAGACAAAATGAAGGCCCCACCCCAAGTCAGGCAAACTGCGTTGTCGGCACTCCAGGGCGACATCCGCGCCACAGCCAAAGCGGCGAAATCGTGCAGGGACGCGGGGCAAGCGGTCATGGAAAAGGCACCAGCGGCCATTAAACTCACCATGCTGTGCAACATGTTTCTGTCGGGCGCGACGATGGCCGATGGTGATCCCCGTGCATGGGCGGAGAGCGCCGTATGGGCGAACGACATCGGCCTGCCTGCGCTTGCGAAATTCCAGGGTATTTCTGGCAGCGGGACGAGCGGCCGCGACATGAGCGGGATCCGACGGCTCGCGGCGAATGGCCCGACGACGCAGGTTTCCGTACCCGGCGGTCGATTGGTTGCACCGGCATCGTTCGAAGCCTCCCGCGACGGCAGCGGCGGTGAATTTCTGACGGCCGACGTCCTCGTTAACGGTACGAAGCTCCGCGCAATGATCGATCTTGGCTATAGCGGCGGTCTACTGCTGACAGAGGCTGGCGCGAAGAAGGCTAGAGTAGACTCGATTCCGGGAACGGAGAGCGGGCTGGATTCACCGTATTCGGTAGTGCTCGTGGCAAGCCGACGTCAGCTCGGCGTGGCGAAGAATCTGACGTTTGCCAACATCACCTGGCATGATTATCTAGTCAGCGTGACTCCAGCAAATACAGGGTTTGACGCGACGATTGGCGCACACATGCTGCTCAGTCAAGACGGTGTCAGCGTATCTCGTGACGCCGTTAACTTGGCGCCGGAAAGCTGCGACCAGGGGCTTCCTCTCACGTTGCACACCAACCCCTATCTGGATATGCGGCTGACGTTCCCGGCGAAGGTGGGCAATGCAGACACCACGTTGTCCGTCGATACAGGGGCCATGCCAAGCTTGCTGGGCATGGGCGGGCTTTATGCGACGTTACGGTCAGTGCTTCCGCCGCTCGGGTCTGCCAGGGCGAACCTTGCCGGCGCGTCTACATCGTTCCGCTCGACCACGGGCCCTGTGGTGGTTAGTCTCGGTGGCGCGACGTATCCGATCAAGGATGCGACCTTCCTGCCGGATTCGCCGGACACGATCGGCGGCGTGCTTGGTGCCGGGTTTCTGCGCGAGCACAGCCTTACTATCGACGTGAAGCGCCGGAGGATGTGTGTCGATCGTCAGTCGGCCGGGACGTGACGCTCGTCGATAGCTTTTCGTTCGCGCGTCTTCACACGGGTTGGTGAGGATCGGGGCACCATAAGGGTCCCTATGAAGATCTCCCAGAAACTCGCCATCCTGGCCGATGCCGCCAAGTACGATGCCTCGTGCTCGTCGAGTGGTGGGAAGGGCCGCAACTCACTCGCGAGCGGCGGTATCGGGTCCACCGAGGGCATGGGTATCTGCCATGCCTACGCGCCGGATGGGCGCTGCATTTCCTTGCTGAAGATCCTGCTGACGAACTTCTGCGTGTACGACTGCGCGTACTGCGTGAACCGACGCAGCAGCAACGTGCCGCGCGCGCGGTTCACCGCCGAGGAAGTGGTGAACCTCACCCTGGAGTTCTACCGCCGCAACTACATCGAAGGCCTGTTCCTGTCCTCGGGCATCATCCAGTCGCCCGACTACACCATGGAACAGCTGGTGCGCGTGGCACGCTCATTGCGCGTCGATCACAAGTTCGGCGGCTATATCCACCTGAAGACGATTCCCGACGCCTCGCCGGAACTGATCGATGCGGCCGGCCGCTGGGCCGATCGCCTCAGCATCAACGTGGAGATGCCGACCGAGGGTGGCTTGAAATCGCTGGCGCCGGAGAAGCACCTGGGCGATATCCGCAGCGCGATGGGCCGGCTGCGGCTGTCGATCGACGAGGCGAAGGCGGAGAAGAAGGCGCCACGCTTCGCGCCGGCGGGCCAAAGCACGCAGATGATCGTCGGCGCCGATGCGGCGAGCGATCGCGATGTGCTCACCGCCAGCACCAACCTCTATACCAACTACCGACTGCGCCGGGTTTACTACTCCGCCTTCAGCCCGATCCCCGACGCCTCGAAGATCCTGCCGTTGAAGCCACCGCCGCTGGTGCGCGAGCATCGCCTTTACCAGGCCGACTGGCTGATGCGCTTCTACGGCTTCGGCGCCGACGAGATCGCGCCGCCGGGCGACGATGGCATGCTCTCGCTCGATGTCGATCCGAAGCTGGCCTGGGCGCTACGCCATCGCGAGCAGTTCCCCGTCGACGTCAACAAAGCCTCGCGAGATATGCTCCTGCGTGTGCCGGGCCTGGGCGTGAAAACCGTGGACAAGATGATCGCCATGCGTGGCCACCGCCGCATCCGCTATGACGACCTCATCCGCCTGCGCGTGCCGGTAAAGAAGGTCGCACCGTTCGTGGAAACCGTCGACCACCGCCCGCGCGGCGATCACGAGAGCACGGCGCTGCACCGCGACCTGCGCGAGCCGCTGCCCACGCAGCCTGATCTGTTCGGCTGATGCTGCGCGTTTCGCTGGACGATCCTTCCGACCTTGGGGAGTGGCGCGGCAAGGCCCGTGCACTGCTTCTTGCAGGGGTCTCCCCCGAGGGCATCGAGTGGGGCGGCGAAGGCCTGTTCGGTGGTGACGACCCGATGCCGCCGCCACGCGACGGCGCCGCGCCAGGCGTGCCCCGCGATTTCCTCAACCTGGCGAACACTGTGCTGGCGCACTCGGACCCACGGCGCCACGCAGTGCTCTACCGCATGCTGTGGCGCCTGACCCATGGCGAGAAGGGTTTGCTCGCCATCGCCACGGACGATGACGTCGCCTGGGCGCATACGTGCGTAAAGCAGGTGAACCGCGACATGCACAAGATGAAGGCGTTCGTGCGCTTTCGCGAGGTGGCCGTGGACGACGGCACAGTATACGTTGCGTGGTTTGAACCCGGCCACGATATCGTCACTCGCGTCGCGCCCTTCTTCGTGCGCCGCTTCACCGGTATGCGCTGGTCGCTGCTGACACCCGCGCGTACGGCGCACTGGGATGGCGAACAACTCACCTTCGGCCCGGGTGCCAGCCGCGCCGATGCGCCCTCGGATGATGCCCTGGAAGACCTGTGGCGCACGTACTACAGCAGCATCTTCAACCCGGCCCGGCTCAAGGTCGATGCGATGAAGCGCGAGATGCCGGTGAGGTACTGGAAGAACCTACCTGAAGCGTCGTTGATTCCCGAGCTGGTGCGCGATGCCTTGCCAAGGATGCAGGCGATGGTGGCACGCGATGCGACCATACCGAAGAAGAAGTTCGCGGCGTGGCAGAAGGCCGAACGGGATGTGCCCGAAGGCAGCGTCGCCGCGTTGCGTCAGCAGGCGAGGGATTGCCGTGCGTGCGACTTGTGGAAACCGGCCACGCAAACCGTCTTCGGCGAAGGCCCCGACGATGCGCGCATCGTGGTGATCGGTGAGCAACCGGGCGACCAGGAAGACCTGGCTGGCAAACCCTTCGTCGGGCCTGCAGGCAAGCTGTTCGACACGGCGCTGGCGGAGGCGGGCGTCGCGCGTGATGCGCTGTATGTCACCAACACCGTCAAGCATTTCAAGTTCGAGCCACGCGGTAAGCGGCGCCTGCACAAGCGCGCGAATGCGGAAGAGCAGGCGGCCTGCCGGCCGTGGCTGGCGGCAGAGATCGACCGGATCCAACCCGTGGCGCTGGTGTGCCTGGGCGCGATGGCGGCGCAGGCGGTATTCGGCGCGTCATTCCGGCTGATGGAACAGCGCGGGCAGTGGTTCGACCTGTCGGATGGCCGCCGCGCCATGGCCACGGTGCATCCGTCCTACCTGCTGCGCCTGCCGGGGGAGGCCGAACGCGAGGCGGCATACGCCGATTTCGTCCGCGACCTCACGCTCATGAGTGCGGTGCTCGTGTAGGAGCGCGCTTGCGCGCGATGGGTGTTGCGGCAAGCCCCATCGCGCGCAAGCGCGCGCCTACAGACGATCGGCGAGGCTATGGTTACGCCGGCACGAACTTCTTCAGCTTCTTCGGTACCGAGGTGTTCTTCAGGGTCACGTACAGCGGCAGACCATCGTCGCCGTACGGCGGCGGCGCTTCACCCAGGATCAGCGGCGCCAGGTAACGCCGCGCCGCAGCGGTGATGCCGAACCCATCCTTGGAGATGAAGTTCTTCGGCATCTTCTTTTCCTGGTTGGCGATCTTCTCCAGCGGTGCCGCCTCGATCTTCCACTTATAAGGTTCTTCCGAGGTGCGCACGATCACCGGCATCACCGCGTTCAAACCATCGGCGGCGTATTCCACCGCCTTCTTGCCCACGGCGTAGGCCTGCTCCACGTCCACCTTCGAGGCGATGTGCCGTGCGGAGCGCTGCAGGTAATCGGGCAGGGCCCAGTGGTACTTGTAGCCCAGCTTCTCCTTCACCAGCGCGGCCAGTACGGGCGCCGCGCCACCGAGCTGGGCGTGGCCGAACGCATCACGCGCGCCGGTTTCGGCCGATTCGGCCAGGAACTTGCCGTCGGAACCCTTCACGCCCTCGGAGACCACCACCGTGCAGTAGCCCACCTTCTCCACGGTGGCCTTCACCTTGGCGAGGAACGCGGCCGGATCGAACACGTTTTCCGGGAACAGGATGATGTGCGGCGGATCGCCGGCCTTGTTGCCGGCCAGGCCGGCCGCCGCGGCGATCCAGCCGGCGTGGCGGCCCATCACTTCGATGATGAACACCTTGGTCGAGGTATCCATCATGGACGCCACGTCGAGGCTCGCCTCGCGGACGGCGATGGCCGTGTACTTGGCCACCGAGCCGAAGCCGGGGCAGTTGTCGGTCACCACCAGGTCGTTATCGATCGTCTTGGGTACGCCGATGCAATTCACCTCGTAGCCCAGCGCATGGCCGATCTTCGAGACCTTGTTGGCGGTATCGGCCGAATCGTTCCCGCCGTTGTAGAGGAACGTGCGGATGTCGTGCGCCTTGAACACCTGGATCAGGCGCTCGTATTCGGCGCGGTTCTCCTCCAGGGATTTGAGCTTGTAGCGGCAGGAACCGAAGGCCCCGCCCGGCGTGTGTTTCAGGCCGGCGATGTTGGCCTTGGCTTCCTTGGTGGTATCGATCAGCTCCTCGCGCAGGGCGCCGAGGATGCCGTTGCGGGCGGCGTAGACCGGTATCCCCTTGTCGCGGGCGGTCTCGATGACCCCGGCGGCGGTGGCGTTGATGACGGCGGAGACACCGCCCGACTGGGCGTAGAGGAGCTTGCCGGCGGCCATGCTGCGGTTCCTTCTGGTCTGGTCGAGGGCCCGAGGTTACCCCGAGTGGCGTGGCCGTGGCTTGAAGGCGGCCCCTGCGGCGCACTGCCACGCCCATGTGGCAGCCGTTTGACGGGGTGGCGCCCGTGCCGTTACCTTGGGACCCATTTTATTGTGCCCGGCGGCGGGGTTAGCCCTGCCAGCCCGGTAAATTGGAGCATCAATGCGATTCGTGCTTTTCGGCGCCCCCGGTTCGGGCAAGGGCACCCAGGCCGCCCGCCTCAAGCAGGATTTCGGCATTCCGCACATCTCCACGGGCGACCTGCTCCGTGCCGAGATCAAGGCGGAAACCGAACTCGGCAAGAAGGCCAAGTCCCTCATGGATGCCGGCCAGCTGCTGCCGGATGACATCATGCTGGGCATCATCGAGCACCGTCTCGCCGAGCCGGACGCCAAGCCGGGCTTCATCCTGGATGGCTACCCGCGCAACCTGGCCCAGGCCGATGCGCTGGATGGCGTGCTGGCCAAGATCGGCCAGCCGCTCGATGTGGTGATCAAGCTGGACGTGCCGTTCGAGGCGATCGTCGGCCGTTGCGAAGTGCGCTTCGCCGCCGAGCATCGCCCGGACGACAACCCCGAAACGGTGACGAAGCGCCTCGGCATCTATGCCGACCAGACCGCTCCGGTCGCCGAGTTCTACGCCAAGCGCGGCAAGCTCAAGGTCGTCGACGGTGTCGGCGAACTCGACGAGGTCACGGCGCGCATCAAGGCCGCCCTGACCGAAGCCAGCGCCGCCAGCGCCTGATCCAACCCGGGCCGGCGCCGCGTGCGCCGGCCGCGAGGCTTTAAACGATGCGCGTCCATATCCTCGGTATTGCCGGCACCTTCATGGGTGGCGTCGCTGCGCTCGGCCGCGAGCTGGGCCTCACGGTCGAAGGCTCCGATGCCAACGTCTACCCGCCCATGAGCACCCAGCTCGAGGCGCTGGGTATCAGCCTCATGCAGGGTTATAAGGCCGAACACCTGCAACCGGCACCGGACCTGGTCGTGGTCGGCAACGCCATGACCCGCGGCAACCCGGCGGTGGAATACATGCTCAACCAAGGCATGCGTTACATCTCCGGCCCACAGTGGCTGGGTGAAACCCTGCTGGGCGGGCGCCAGGTGCTGGCCGTGGCCGGTACGCACGGCAAGACCACCACCACCAGCCTGCTCGCGCACCTGCTCGAACAGGCAGGCATGGATCCGGGCTTCCTGATCGGCGGCGTGCCGGGCAACTTCGATGTGTCCGCGCGGCGCGGTGGCGGCAAGCCCTTCGTCATCGAGGCCGATGAATACGACTCGGCGTTCTTCGACAAGCGCTCGAAGTTCGTGCACTACCGCCCGCACATCGCCATCCTCAACAACCTGGAATACGACCACGCGGATATCTTCCCCGACGTGGCCGCCATCCAGCGCCAGTTCCACCACCTCGTGCGCACGGTGCCCGGCAACGGCCGGCTTATCGTCAATGCCGAGGATCCGTACCTGGCCGAAGTGCTGGCCATGGGCGCATGGACACCGGTGGAAACCTTCGGTATCGAGACGGGCGACTGGCGCGCCGAACTGATCGCCGCCGATGGCTCGCACTTCCGGGTCAGCCGCCTGGGCGTGCCCTTGGGCGAGATCCGTTGGAACTCGCTCGGCCGGCACAACGTGATGAACGCGCTGGCCGCGCTCGCTGCGGCAACGGCCGCCGGTGCCGATCCGGTCGCGCTGCTGCCCGCCTTCGCAAGCTTCGCCAGTGCCCGCCGGCGCATGGAAGTGATCGGTGAAGCGCGTGGCGTCACCGTGTACGACGACTTCGCGCACCATCCCACCGCCATCGCCACCACCCTTGCAGGGCTGCGCGCGAAGGTCGGCAAGGCACGCATCCTCGTGGCACTGGAGCCACGTTCGAACAGCATGCGCCTTGGTGCGCACGCCGATGCGCTGGCGCCGTCGCTGGCCGATGCCGATCGCGTCGTGTTCCTCCACCGCCCTGAACTGGCGTGGGATGCGGCGAAGGTGACTGGTGCGCTGGATGGCCGCGGCACGACGGTTCCGACCGTCGATGACCTGGTGGCCAGCCTCGCCCACCAGGCACGCGAAGGTGACCAGGTCATCTTCATGTCCAACGGCGGCTTCGAAGGGGCGCCGCGACGCTTCTTCGACGCACTGCGCGCAGGTTAGACTGGTGGGCATGGCCGCGACCTTGCCCACGCTCGACCTTCCGCTGTTCCCCTTGTCGAACGTCCTCTTCCCGGGCGGTCATCTCCAGCTGCGCATTTTCGAACCGCGTTACATCGATCTGGTTCGCGAGTGCGCACGCACGGGCAGGGGCTTCGGCGTATGCCTCATCCTGGAGGGCCGCGAAGCCGGTCAGCCGGCGATTCCCGCAGCGGTGGGCACGCTCGCCACCATTACCGATTTCCACACGCGTGACGATGGCCTGCTCGGCATCGTGGCCGAAGGGGGCCAGCGCTTCCGGGTCACCCGTACGCGCGTGCGCTCCGATGGCCAGGTGCGCGGCGATATCGCACCGTGGGACCCCGAAGCGAAGATGCCGGTGCCGCCGGAATTTGGCTTGTTGACGACCATCCTCGAACGGTTGGCCGAGCAGATGGGCCCGCCCTGGAAACAGGACGTTGCCGGCCGTGCGGATAACGATGCCAGCTGGGTGGGCTTCCGCTTGTGCGAGTTGCTTCCGCTGGATCCGAACGAATGCCAGCACATGCTCGAACTGGAAGATCCGCTCCAGCGCCTGGCCGAATTGCGTGACATCCTTCCGCGCTTCCAGCGCGCCTGAGTAGCGCCCCATGCCTTCGCTTGCCGGCAAGACCCTGTTCATTACCGGTGCCTCGCGTGGCATCGGCCTCGCCATTGGCCTGCGTGCCGCACGCGATGGCGCCAACGTCGTCATCGCGGCAAAGAGCGGCGTGCCGAATCCGAAGCTGCCGGGCACCATCCATACGGCCGCTGCCGAGATCGAAGCGGCAGGCGGCAAGGCGCTCGCGCTCAAGGTGGATATCCGCGAAGAAGATGAAGTGCGCATGGCGGTGGCTACCGCGGCGGAGCGCTTCGGCGGTATCGATATCGTGGTGAACAACGCCAGCGCGATCTGGCTGGCGGGCACCGAGAACACGCCGATGAAGCGGTTCGACCTGATGCACCAGGTGAACACGCGCGGCACCTTCCTGGTCACGCAGGCCTGCCTGCCGTTCCTGAAAGAAGCGGCCAACCCGCATGTGCTGATGCTGTCGCCGCCGCTCAGCATCGATCCGCACTGGTACGCACCCCATGTGGCGTACACCATCGCCAAATTCGGCATGAGCCAGTGCGTGCTCGGCATGGCCCCTGAGTTCGCCCCGATGGGCATCGCGGTAAACGCGTTGTGGCCGAAAACCGTCATCGCCACGGCCGCGATCGGCATGATCGATGGCGTCAAACCGGAAAACTGCCGTACCCCCGCGATCGTGGCCGATGCCGCGCACGCGATCCTCACCCGCCCGGCCCGCGAATACACCGGCCACTTCGTCATCGATGAAGCGTTGCTGCGTGAAGAAGGTGTGACGAATTTCGATCACTACGCCGTCACACCGGGCCAGCCTCTACTACCTGACTTGTTTCTCTAGCAACCGCAAAACGCCGTCCGGACCGCTGTGTGAGCTAGCCCGTTTGGTGTATGGCCGGTTTTTGCATGCCGGGGTAACGTCGGTTCGTCGCCCTGTGGCATGACATGACACGGGACGGTGTGGGGCTTGCCGGCCTGCAGGGGGTGCCGGCGGCGGGTCCAAGGGTGAACCCGCTACAGCCGGCAGCAGGCCACTGAACGGTTTGAGGAGCAGGCATGTCGCGCGGGGAATCGACGGGGCGTTGCGTCGTCTGGGTTGGAAGGCCGAGCGTTGAAGAGCATTTCGGACTGATTCGGGCCGGCTGGCGAACGCTGGTGGCCGATCCGGCCCGGCTCGATACGGCCCTGCCCGAATGTGGAGAGACGGCTATCGCCGTCGTGGACCTGCGCGCCAGCGCCCAGGCCGCCGTGAGGGTGCTCCAGGAGCTGCGCGACAACCACCCGGGCCTCGCCTGGATTGGCCTGACTGGCCACCGCACCCCTGCGAACGATCCCTCCATCCAGCATGTGCTGCCGCAGGCCTTCGAATTGATCGATGGGGCCTCTTCGTTGCAGGCCCTGCGCCAGGCACTCCAGCGCGTGCCCGCCGATGGCATCCCCGTGGTCGAGGATGACCAGCCCAGCGTCATGACCGGCACCAGTGCCGCGATCCGCGCGCTCTCCCAGAATATTCGTAAGTTCGCGCCGGTCGAGCTGCCGCTGCTTATTACCGGGGAGACCGGCACCGGCAAGGAAATGGCCGCACGCGCACTGCACCAGCTCTCCGGACGCCGCGATAAGCCCTTCGCCGCCATCAACTGCGGCGCCCTGCCGGCCAACCTCGTGCAATCCGAGCTGTTCGGGCATGAGCGGGGTTCCTTCACCGGGGCCACGTCGCGCCGCATCGGACACTTCGAGTCCGCCGATGGCGGCACGGTGTTCCTCGACGAAATTGGCGACCTGCCGCTGGATGCCCAGACCAACCTGTTGCGGGTGTTGCAGGAAGGCACCATCGAGCGCATCGGGAGCTGCCAGTCGATCAAGGTCAACGTCCGCGTGCTCGCCGCCACCCACGTCGACCTGGAAAAGGCCGTCGCCCAGGGGCGGTTCCGCGAGGACCTGTTCTACCGGCTCAACGTCCTGCGCCTGCGCATGCCGCCGCTGCGCGAGCGCAATGGCGATATCGAACTGCTGGCCCAGTACTTCCTGGATGCGTTCCGCGAGAGCTACGGCACCCGCGCCCGTGCCTTCAGCACGGCGGCGCGCAAGGCCATGAACGCCTTCGTCTGGCCGGGCAACGTGCGTGAGCTCATGAACCGGGTCCAGCGCGCGGCCGTGATCGCCGACGACGCGTTGATCACGCCGGATGACCTGGAACTCAACGCGGATATCCCCGGCGTGGATCGCGACAGCCTGGGCAGCGCCCGCACCTCGGCCGAGCGCGAGGCCATCGTCGATTGCCTGCGGGCCAGCGCGTTCAATATCAGCGAGTGCGCCCGCCGGCTGCGGGTATCGCGCGTCACCGTGTACCGCCTCTGCAAGAAGCACCAGCTGGCCCTCGATCAGTTGCGCTAGCGGCACCCCCTGGAAAAGAAAACTCCCGGCCCTCTGGGGGACCGGGAGTTCCCGTTCGATCGTCCGGCTTGGCAGGGTCGTCGGTCGAGCGAACCACGTGGGCCTCCAGGGGGCCTCCCTGTCATGGGAGCAAGCCGCATGCCACCCGGGGCTCGCCTTGATTCGCAAGGAATTTCTGCCCCAGTGGCATTTCCGGGCCGTTCATCGGCTGTAGCGTTGTGTAACAGGCCGTTACAGCAACGGAACAGCCGTTGTCCGCGGGGCCCGCGCCTTATACGATGGGTATCCCCGCGCCGCACCATGGCCGCGCGGGCATCGGATCGATGTCGGACCGCAGAACGTACCGTGCGATTCCATCCGTTCCTGTTTGGGGCCAGGCGCTGCGGCCGGGCCCGGGAGTCGTTTTCATGTCGTCGCATCCTGTCGAACCCTCCGATCTCATCGGCCTGGGCAAGCGCTATTGGCTATCCGTTTACCGCCCCCGTGATGTCGTGCTCGACCACGGCAAGGGCGCACGCGTGTGGGATACCGAAGGTCGCGACTATCTCGATTTCGGCGCGGGCATCGCCGTTAACGCATTGGGTCATCAGGAACCCGAGCTGGTCGAGGCGCTGGTTTCCCAGGCGCACAAGCTGTGGCATGCCAGCAACGTGTTCTGGACCGAGCCGCCGCTGCGCCTGGCCGAAGAACTGATCGAACACGCGCCGTTCGCCGATCGCGTATTCCTGTGCAACTCCGGCACCGAAGCCAACGAAGCCGCGATCAAGCTCGTGCGCAAGTGGGCCGCCGGCCAGGGCCGCGCGCCGGAAGATCGCGTCATCATCACCTTCTTCGGTTCGTTCCATGGCCGCACGCTGGCCTCGGTGACCGCCACCGCGCAGCCGAAGTACCAGGAAGGCTACGAACCGCTGCCCGGCGGTTTCCGCTACGTGGCGTTCAACGATGAAGCGGCGCTGGAAGAAGCCTTCGCCAAGGGCGGCGTGGCCGCGGTGATGATCGAGCCCGTGCAGGGCGAGGGCGGTGTCACGCCTGCGGCACCGGGTTTCCTGAAGAAGATCCGCGAGCTGTGCGATGCGCACAATGCGCTCATGGTGCTGGATGAAATCCAGTGCGGCATGGGCCGTACCGGCACGCTGTTCGCGCACACGCACGACCATGTCACGCCGGATATCGTCACGCTGGCCAAGGCCCTGGGTGCGGGTTTCCCGATCGGGGCCATGCTGGCGGGCCCGAAGGTATCGGAAGTGATGCAGTTCGGCGCGCACGGCACGACGTTTGGCGGCAACCCGATGGCGGCCGCGGTCGCGCGCGTTGCGTTGAAGAAGATCGCCTCACCCGCGGTGCTGCTCAACGTGGAACGCCAGGCGAACGATATCCGCAAGGGTCTCGACAAGCTCAACCACGAGTTCCACCTGTTCGCGGAAATCCGTGGCCGCGGCCTCATGATCGGCGCGCAGCTCAACGATGCGAACAAGGGCCGCGCCGGCGAGATCCTGGATATCGCGGCCGCGCACGGCCTGCTCATCCTGCAGGCCGGCCCTGACGTGCTGCGCATCGTGCCGCCGCTCAACATCACCGATGAAGAAACCGCCGCGGGCCTCGAACGCCTGCACGCGACACTGGCGGAGTTCGCCAGCCGCGAGGCCAAGGTGGCTTGACAAGACGGCCCCGGCACACGCCGGGGCCGAATGCTGCGGGGGGGCGGAAAAACGACCAAGTCCGTAGGCACGACACGTGTTCGCTTCCGTTGAAGGCCTACTATCCCTTCGTGCATCGTGCCGGCCGGATGGGGTCGCCACATCGCGCCGCCGATCCCGTCACAGATTCCGAGATTCGGGTTGACACAACTCAAGCATATCGTGCATACCTGTCGCGGCAGCAATCTTCATGGCATGGACTCCGCTAGAGCGGAACAGAAGATCGGCGACAAGGATCAATACGGATATGGCAGGGGCAGTGAAGCTAATGGGTTTCATCCGAAGGGCCGGCGTCGCCGCCCTTTCGCTTGTGCTGGCCATGGACGTCGCGGTCGCGGTCGGTGCCGCGGCCGGCTTCGCCCCATCGCAGGGCGGGATGCCGCACATTCTTAGCGCGATGAAATATCACCTGATCCAGAACGGTGGCGCCGTCGCATCGCACCACAGCTCATTGGACATTTACCTGCCTCGCGCATGAGGACGCAGGCAGCCCGGCATCCGCCGGGCTGCCAAGTGAGCGGTACACAGGGAATTCAGCAGGAGGCAGCTTGGGCGCAGACAACACAACGGAAGGTGCAGGAAACGGCGCTGTAGACGCGGGTCTGGTGTTGTTGGTGCTGATCGCGGGTTTCCATCGGATCGCCGCCGACGAAGGGCAACTCCGGCACGCATTCGCCGTGCATGGCCGGCCATTTGGCGAAGGAGAGATCGTGCTCGCCGGCCGTTCCCTGGGGCTGCGCGCGCGGTCGTTATCACTGGACCCAAGGCGCCTCGATCGGCTGGCGTTGCCCGCTCTCGTCATGGATCGCCAGGGACGCCACGTGGTGGTCGCGGCCATCAAGGGCGATATCGCCCTCATCCAGGAGGCCGATGCGCAAGCACCGGTCCAAGTTTCGATCGCTGGCCTGCTTGCGCGGAGCAACGGTCGCGTGCTGGTCTTCGCATCGCGAGCATCGATCGCAGGTGAATTCGCCCGTTTTGACTTCTCGTGGTTCATCCCTGCGGTGGTGAAGTACCGGAAAACCCTGCTGGAAGTGCTCGGCGTATCTGCCGTGCTGCAGCTGTTTGGCCTGGTTACGCCGTTGATGTTCCAGGTCGTGATGGACAAGGTGCTGACCAATCGCGCCGAATCAACCTTGATAGTCGTGTGCATCGCCCTGGTCGTTTGCGGCTTGTTTGAAGTATTGCTAACCGGGCTGCGGAACTTCGTGTTCGCACATACAACGAATCGCATCGATGTGGAGCTTGGCTCCCGTCTGTTTCGCCACCTGGTGGCCTTGCCCCTGACGTACTTCGCATCGCGCCGCGTCGGCGATACGGTGGCACGTGTCCGCGAGTTGGAAAACATCCGCAACTTCCTCACCGGGCAGGGCCTGACCGCGGTCATCGATATCGTGTTTTCGGTGGTGTTCTTTGCCGTCATGTGCTTCTACAGCGTGTGGCTCACGCTCATGGTCGCGCTGTCGCTGCCGATCTACGCACTTATCTCCGTCTCGCTGATGCCTATGCTTCGCCAGCGGCTCAATGAGAAGTTTGCTCGTGGCGCCGATAACCAGTCATTCCTCGTGGAATCGGTCGGCGGCATGGAAACGATCAAGTCCATGGTGGTGGAACCACAATTCATCCACCGCTGGGATACGCAGCTCGCGGGCTATGTGTCGGCCGGGTTTCGCGCCAGCATGGTTGGCAATCTCGGCCAGCAGCTGATCCAGTGGGTGGGCAAGCTGGTCACCGTCGGCACGCTGTTCTTCGGCGCAAGGCTTGTCATTGGCGGGCGCCTCAGCGTGGGCGAACTCATCGCGTTCAATATGATGGCCCAGCGTGTCGCATCGCCCGTGCTTCGCCTGGCCCAGCTCTGGCAGGACTTTCAGCAGGTTGCCATTTCGATGAACCGCCTGGGCGATGTATTGAACGTGCGCACGGAGCTACCGACCCAGCGCCAGTCGCTCCCTGACGTGCGTGGCGACATCGTGTTTGATCACGTCGGATTTCGCTATCGGCCCGATGGCCCGGAGATCCTGAAGGAGGTGAGCCTTCATATTCGCCCCGGCCAGATCGTCGGCATCGTGGGGCGGTCGGGCTCGGGCAAGAGCACCCTGGCCAAGCTGATACAACGCCTTTATATCCCCGAGCGCGGTGGTTTGCGCATCGATGGCATCGACCTCAACATCGCCGACCCCGTGTGGTTACGCCGGCATATCGGCGTAGTCCAGCAAGAGAACCGGCTGTTCAACCGAAGTATCCGCGAGAATATCGCGCTGACCGACCCGGCCGCACCGATGAGCCGGGTCATCGAGGCGGCGACGCTCGCCGGTGCTCATGGCTTCATCACCGCCATGCCTGAAGGCTATGACACGCGTGTCGAAGAAAATGGCGGCAACCTTTCTGGCGGCCAGCGTCAGCGCCTCGCGATCGCCCGCGCGCTCCTTACCCAGCCACGCATCCTGATCTTCGATGAGGCCACGAGCGCGCTGGATGTGGAGACCGAGCAAATTATCCAGCAGAACATGGCGGCGATTTGTGCCGGACGCACTGTCATTATCATCGCCCACCGCTTGAGCGCGGTAAGGCACGCCCACCAGATCATCGCCCTTGACGAAGGTCGGGTGGTGGAGGCAGGCACGCACGATGACCTGGTCAAGCGCGATGGGTACTACGCACAGATGGTCAGCTTGCAAGGGGTGGCGCACGCATGAGTGGCTTGATGGCCCAGGGCCTGAAGGACCTCGCCGACCGCTACGGCGACGTTGCCCGTGCTGCCTGGGCGGAACGGCATGCCCACAGCGCGGTCGATCGTACGGCTGAAGAGGCAGCGTTTCTTCCCGCCCATCTCGAGTTGATGGAAGCACCCCTGCATCCCGCACCACGCTGGACCATGCGGATCCTGTGCATCCTCGCAGTGCTTTCCCTGGTTATCGCCATCGTCGGCAAGCTCGATATCGTGGTGGTCGCTTCTGGGGAGTTAATTCCTGAATCGAACGTCAAGGTCGTGCAGCCCGCCATTACGGGTGTCGTGCGTTCGATCCTGGTTCGCGATGGCCAGCACGTCGTGCCAGGACAGCCCCTGATCGTCCTGGACACCACGCAGGCGAGTGCAGATGCTGCGACGGCGACGTCGAACCGCGTACATGCCGCCCTGGCGACCGCGCGCGATCGGGCAATCCTTGGGTCCATCGAGAACGGGCTTCCACCCGATCTCGGCAGGGTGGACAACGTGCCGGCAACAGAGCGTCACGCGGCCGATGCACTTGCCATGCAGACCTGGCGCGCCTACCGCGACAAGTTGCAGGACGCCCAGGCTGAACTGGCCGCGCGCGAGGCTGATCTTGGCGTGACCCAGGCGCAGGTGGCCAAGCTCGAGGCTACCGCGCCGTTGGCCCGCAAGCAGGCGGATGCGTTCAAGGCGTTGCTCGCGAACAAGGATGTTGCCCAAATCGATTACCTGGACCGCGAGCAGACCGCACAGGCGCTGGTCCACGAGCTGGCGGCCCAGCGCAGCCACGCCGCCCAACTCGTCGCGGCCGTGAACCAGCAGAAGTCAGAGATCGCGGGGACGGTCTCGTCGTTCCAGCGTGACCAGCGCCTGCAGCTCGACAAGGATGCACAAGCGCTTTCGACCAGCCTTGGCGACGAAACCAAAACGGCCACACGGCGCTCGCTGTTGACGCTGACTGCGCCGGTGGCCGGCACGGTGCAGCAGCTTGCCGTACACACGCCAGGGGGAGTCGTCACGACGGCGCAGGCTCTGCTCGAAGTGGTGCCAGGCGATACGCTGCGGGTGAAGGCGTCGATCGAAAACCGCGACATCGGCTTCGTGCGTGAAGGCCAGCCAGTGGTGGTGAAGGTCGCCGCCTTCCCCTATACGCACTACGGCTACCTCAAGGGGACGGTGGCTGGCGTGGCGAACGACGCGGCGACAGATCGCAAGCGTGGCTCGATCTTCGTGGCCTATGTGAACCTGCCGGAAACCCGTATGCGCATCGACGATCGCTGGGTGCCGCTGACACCGGGGATGGCAGTGAGCGCGGAGATCACGACCGGGCGTCGCCGGGTCATAAGCTATTTTCTCGGTCCTCTTGTCCGCCGTGTCGACGAGAGCATGCATGAGCGTTAAGAGGGGGGCTGGCCTCCTGCTAGCCCTGGTCGCCAGCGTGGCCTCGGCTCGCGATCCCTTCAATACACGCAGCCAGGTTCCCGATGATGCGCGCGGCGCAACGTTCGACACGTTACCGGCCTGCGTGCAAGGCCCGCCCGGTTCGCCGCTCACGCTCAGGGAGGCACTTTCGCGGGCCTTGTGCGCTAACGTCGAGGCGCGCAATGCGTGGGCGGTCATCGAGGAGCGCGCCGCCGGCTTAGGCCAGAGCAAGGCGGCCTACCTGCCTACGCTGACGGCTACGGGGCAGTGGCTGCGCGAAAACAACACCAGCAACGTTCGTGACCACGCCGAGCTGAGTTCCAATTATTCGAGTTCGGTGAATGCCGATACGGTCAGCCTTGAGTGGATGCTTTACGATTTCGGTGAGCGTGGCGCCGCACTCGATAGCGCGAAGGCGCTCCTTCGTGCGGCGCAGGCAACCCATGAAGCGGTCGTGCAACAGGCGATCGCCGACGCCGCGAAAGCCTATTTTTCCGCCGTCGCCGCACACGCCCGGGTGCAGGCTGACAGCGAAGTGCTCGACAACGCAGCCCATAGTCTCGATGCGGCCCAAGAACGCGTCGGGCGGGGTGTGGCGCCCGTCACCGAGGCTTACCAGGCCGAGGTCGCGCGCGAACAGGCTCGCGTTTCGCTGGAACGTGACAGAGGCCAGGCGCTCGCTGCGCAAGGGGTGTTGGCGGATGCGATGGGGCTAGACCCTGCCACGCCACTCATCTTGAAGAGCCTGGATGATGCCGGGACCAGCGAGGGCGCCTTCCAGGGCGCGCTGACGAGCCTGATGCATCAGGCCACCACGGAACATCCGGCGGTGCTTGCGGCGGAGCGCGCGCTCGATGCCGCGCGGGCGGCCGCTGAAAAGACGAAGGCGCAGGGGCGTCCGAGCATCAAGTTCGTGGGTCAGTACAGTCGCAACAACCAGCCGGTTCAGCAAGGGCAGGGCTTTCCGCATTACCCGGCCAGCGGCCATGATGGCTACGTCGGTGTGCAAGTGGTCATTCCCGTTTTCAGCGGCTACGCGAACACCTACCAGACACGGCAAGCCGAGGCGCAAGTCGACGAGCAGGCCGTCGCGCTCGACAAAACCCGGCGCCAGGTAGCGCTACAGGTGTGGACGAGCTACCAGACGTTGCAGAGTGATTCCGAAAACCTCGCCGTCAGCGCCCATCTGGTGACCGTAGCCGATCAGGCCTGGCAATCGGCACAGCGACGCTACCAGCTGGGTATCGGCACAATCCTGGAATTGCTCTCCACCCAGACCAGTCTGGCCCAGGCACAGCAAGGGCGGGTCGAAGCGCTTACGACGTGGCGCTTCGACAGGCTAGCCCTGGGTTCGGCCCTGGGGCAGCTAGGCCCGTCCGATCTTGCGAAGTGACGGGCCCCTGGTTCAGCCGATCGTGGCGAAAGCCGCGCTGGCCGCCGCAATCGTCTCATCGATAACCGCATCGGAATGCGCGCTGGAAACGAAGCCCGCCTCGAACGCCGACGGTGCGAGATACACCCCGCGTTCCAGCATCCCGTGGAAGAAACGGTTGAACGTAGCGACATCCGCCGCCGTCGCCTGCGCGTAGCTTTCCACTTTCGCATCCGTAAAGAACAGGCCGAACATCGCGCCGACGCGGTTCACGCTGAAAGGAAGGCCGTGCTTCCTTGCCGCCGCCGCAATGCCATCGGTGAGCTTCACCGTGCGCCGGGCCAGGTCGTCGTAGAAGCCCGGTGCCTGGATCAGTTCCAGCATCGCGAGTCCCGCCGCCATCGCCACCGGGTTCCCGGACAGCGTGCCGGCCTGGTACACCGGGCCCGCGGGAGCCACCTGTTCCATCAGGTCACGACGGCCGCCGTACGCGCCCACGGGCATGCCGCCGCCGATGACCTTGCCGAAGCAGGTGAGGTCAGGCTTGATGCCGTAGTGCGCCTGCGCGCCCCCGAGGGCTACGCGGAATCCGGTCATCACTTCGTCGAAAATCAGCAGGGCGCCGTGCTGCGTGCACAGCTCGCGCAGTGCCTGCAGGTAACCATCCTTCGGCGGAATGCAGTTCATGTTGCCGGCGACCGGCTCGATGATCAGGCCCGCGATATCGGCACCGTGTTCGGCGAACAGGGCTTTTGCGGCCTCGATATCGTTGTACGGCAGGGTGAGCGTGAGATCCGCGGCCGCTTTCGGCACGCCAGGCGAGGTCGGCACGCCGAACGTCAGCGCGCCAGAACCCGCCTTCACCAGGAAGCTATCGCCGTGGCCGTGGTAGCAGCCTTCGAACTTCACGATCTTGTTGCGGCCGGTGGCGCCACGCGCCAGGCGGATCGCCGACATGGTGGCCTCGGTGCCCGAGTTCACCATGCGCACCATGTCCACCGACGGGATCAGCTTCACGATGGTGTCGGCCATGGTGACTTCGGCGGGGGAGGGCGTACCGAAGCTCAGGCCATCCTGCGCGGCCTTGACCACCGCATCGCGCACAACCGGGTGGTTATGGCCCACGATCATCGGACCCCACGAACCCACGTAATCGATATAGCGCTTGCCTTCCACGTCCCACAGGTACGGGCCGTCGGCGCGTGCGGTGAAGAACGGCTCGCCACCCACCGATTTGAAGGCGCGCACGGGCGAGTTCACGCCGCCGGGCATCAGCTGGCGGGCGCGGGCGAAGAGTTCGTGGTTCGTGGTCATTGAAGGATTCCGGGACGAGCATCAAAAAGGTCGGCGAAGCGGCGCGTGGCCGCCTGGATGTCGGGCGCGGCGAAAATGGCGGAAACCACGGCCACGTAATCCGCGCCGGCATCGATCACAGGCCCCGTATTGTCGGGGGTGAGGCCGCCGATCGCCACGACCGGGAGGCCCAGCTGGCTCGCCTGCGTCAATACGTCGTGGGTGGTCACCGGGGCATGCGGCTTGGTGGTGCTGGGGTACATGGCGCCAAAGCCCAGGTAATCCGCGCCTTCGTCGCGCAGCTGCCGTGCCCTATCCAGGGAGCCATAGCAGGACACACCGATGATGGCGTCCTCGCCCAGTTGCGTGCGGGCCTCGGCGATCGAGACATCCTGCACGCCCAGGTGCACACCAGCCGCGCCGGTCGCCTTCGCCAGGCCGACATCGTCGTTAATGATGAGGGGCACGCCGTAACGCGCGCAGATCGAGGCCAGCTCGGTCGCTTCCTGCAGGCGGCGCACACCGTCGGTGGTTTTGTCGCGGTACTGGAGCAGTCGTGCGCCGCCGGCCAGGGCCGCCTCCACGGCCGCGAAAAGATCATCGCGCGGCCCGTCGGTAATGGCGTACACGCCCTTGCCGCGGAGTCGGGAACGGAGGAGGGTGCTCATGGGTATCCTTCGAAAGTAGGGTGGGCGCTGCGCTATCGCGCCAACGCCGGGGGTGACAGAATGCGGGACTTTCCAGTGAAACAGTACGACAAGCCATGAGCAACGAGACCCAAACCGCGACCCGCAAATGGATGTGCGTTGTCTGCGGCTTCATTTATGACGAGGCGCTGGGCCTGCCCGATGAAGGCATTGAGCCGGGAACCCGTTGGGAAGATATCCCTGACACCTGGACCTGCCCCGATTGCGGCGTGACCAAGGACGACTTCGAGATGGTCGAGCTCGACTGATCTCTCGCCGGGCCGGCCGCGTGCCCCGCACCGGCCGCCCTGGCGCGCCCTCCCGGATACCGTCGTCCTTGTAGGAGCGCGCTTGCGCGCGATGGGATCGCCTCACGGTCCAGGCCACAGGCACCCCGCCGAAACCGCCCTGACACCATTTCGCCTCATTCCGCCACGGCCGTGGCCCAAACCTCTGCTTCCATAGTCCCAAGGCCGCGCAACGTGGCCGAATAGCGGAGGAAGCGGCCATGCAGCAATTCATTCCCTTTAACGACCAGTGGGACGAACTGGCGGCCCTGGTGCCGTATCACGCCCAGGAAGGCTCGCTGGGACCGTTGCCTGCGCCCGTGAAGCCCGCCGCGACCTCCCTGTGCGGCAGCCGCTATAACGAGGAAGACCTGTTCGCCGGTTGGCCTGAGACCCGCTGAGCTCAGCGCGCCGGGGCGGGCGTGCCCGAAACCGTCAGCTCATCGCCCAGTTTCAGGCCCAGCCGGCCGGCCTCGCCCGCGTTGAGCTCCAGCACGTAGCGGGCGGGCAGGTTGCCGCTCGGGTAGATGGCGCAGGGATCCGCCTTGCAGGGCTGAGCGTTCAGCTGCATGGCCACCAGCTTGCGTGCCTGGTCGAAGTACAGGATGTCGAGCGGGATAAGCGTGTTCTTCATCCAGAAGGCGCGTGGCTCGTCGCTGGGGAAGATAAACAGCATGCTGTGGTCGGCATCCATGTGCGCGCGGTCCATCAAACCATGCTCGCGCTGGGCATCATCGGTGGCGAATTCGGTGGAGTACGTCTTCCCGTGAAGCGTGACCGACGGGGCGTCGGCAGCGGCGGCACCCAGGGTGGCTCCGCACAGCGCTGCGGCGAGCATCCACTTCATCATCGTTTACACCTTATTAGTGTGATCAGGAGTGGTGAGTCTATCGCGCAATTTTTTTTCAGAAATATGTCGAAAACCTCTTCACAGAAGTGCTCCGCGACCCTATACTTTCCTTCTGGTCGCGAACAAAGCAGCCCACGCGACAGTTCTTCGCTTCACCAACCACCTCGAAAAAATGTTTCACGAGGGTGTTGACGGAAACGAAAAACGATATAGAATGGGCGGCTCACTAGGACGAAATGTCCTGACGCAGAAAGCGAAACGCTTCTGCGGTAAGCGAAGATCTTTGACAGTGTGCGCAGGTGAATTGTGTGGACGCCTTGCGATGGAATGACGATTGTCAAACCAAATGCAAGTGTCCCACTAGAAAGAAAGCCAGA